>MDSX01091915.1_pt1 | contig 10445 bp, 10 predicted proteins | sample 811141 | NCBI WGS metagenome assembly MDSX01 (sample SAMN05326642, study PRJNA326480) | marine metagenome | isolation source: seawater | place: Atlantic Ocean: South East | collected 2010
CATGCTCGTGCTTATTCTTGGCTTACTTTAAGAAGCAAGTTAGTTCCAATAGTAAGTGTAAGCTCAAGGTGGATGCAATGGGTTATTCTTGCTGGTTTTGCTTTACTCGCCATGAAAGGTATTCCTGAAGTTTTATACATAGGAATTTTACTTTTTGCAATGACAACACTTTTTAGTTTTATCACACTACCTGTAGAGTTTGATGCTAGTAATCGTGCTTTGGCATGGATTGAAGATAAAAATATGGCATCATCTTCAGAAATTGAGGATAGTAGAGATGCTTTACGATGGGCGGCCATGACATATGTAGTTGCGGCCCTTAGCTCACTTGCAACATTACTTTATTATCTTTCGCTGGTAATGGGAAGAGATTAAAATCTAATGTTATCTGTAAATCTTAAACGATTTATTCCATTTATCTCACTCCTGTTGGTTGGGATTTTCTCTTTTAGTCAATCCATCCATCTGACAATGAAAAAAGATGTTGAAGACGACTTTTTTCAAAAGTCCCAAAGTATATTACCAGTTTATAAATTTCAAAATAAAGAGATTGAACCATATTCCAAATTTGGATTAGAAATAGATCCTTCCCAATCTTGGTTTTCTATTAAGAAGTTTCCTGAAATGAAAAATTGTACAGATACAGGGTATACCTATATTTATTTTTCAGGTTCTGATAATGATAAAAGGCAAGGATATATTTTAACATTAATTGGAAACTATAGAAGGTCTAGGCGAACTGTGTATTTTTATATTGATCGGAATAATGACTTAGATTTTTCAAATGATGGTCTTCCTGATAGCCTAGCCTCTTTTCAAAATGGACTTAAAATACAACTTAATAACATTAATACTAAAGATGCTAAATATTCATTTCAACTCACTCGATTCAAGTATGGCGAAAATGTTAGGTATAAGAATTTATTGACAGAACACTATCAATCCCATAGTGGTCAAAAGCAATTTACCAATATAAATTACTGTTATAGAGAACAAAGATATAATTCTGTTATATCACATTATAAACATAAGAAAGACTCATTTACAATTGGCATTAAGGATGAAAATGTAAACGGCATATATAATGATGGATGTATAGATAAACTATATGTAGGACCATATTTAAGTCAGATTAATTCAGATAAATTATTTTTAATAAAACCAGTCATCACAGATAATACTTTTGAGTGGGGAGGTAAAATTTATAGAATTCAGAGTATAGAGAGTAACGGTAATTATTTAAATGTTTCTCAGGACACACAACTATCAACTGTAAAAAAACTAAAGGTGAGTAAAAAATCTCCTAATTTTACTTATTACAATGTTTTTAATGTTGAACAAAGTCTAAACAAATTCAATAAACAACAGGTTTATCTGTTCTTTTGGGACAAGAAGTCCTTATCGTCTGAAGATGCTTTGTATCTATCCAAACTCAATGAGGAATATGGTGAACGATTAAAGTTAATCACTCTTAATCATGGTGATAAACCTAAACAAGTTAAAATCAGTTTTTATTATGATAACATAAAATGGCCTGTGGGTTTCAGCAATTCTGATATAGCTGAAAAATATTTTCTTGAAAACGTTCCGAGAGGATATTATTTAGACAAACATCGTAAATTGATAGATGACCAAATTACACCAAAAGAAATGTATGAACTTATGAATAATGGACTAGATTCGTAGTTATGTCCTTATCCCTTATTATAACTATTCTTTTAGCTATTTTAACATTTTTTGTTTTGTGGTATTTGACTAAGTTTTTTTTAAGAGTTTTTATTATACTGCTTTTATTGATAGCCGGATTTAGTTACATGTATATAAATAATATCGGCCCATTTAAAAATGAATTAATGGACATGAATATACTCAAGGAAAAATATTGCAAAAACAAAAAAGAGGAGGATATCTGTGATTGTGTTGTTCAAATTATTGAAACTAAAGCTGATAGTACTTTTTCCAATAATTCAGATAAAGAATTTCTAATCCACAAAAGCATTTTGGATAGCTATCAACAATCTATGGATTGTTTGGAAAAAAGAAATGCTAAAAGTAAGTACAAGGAATTTTTAGTTGACATAGCGGGTATAAATGATTGGTCATTCCCAGATTCATTAGAATTTAAAACAAAGGAAATTAGCGATAAATTACTCGAAAATTTTAACCAATAAACTAGAATTAAGCAAGACCTAATGCATGTTTAAGATCAGTAACTTGACTTTCCCATAGCATATTCATTTCTTCAACTTCGTCTTCATCAACATAATCAGTTATTAAGAGACCAATATCACCCGTTAATTCATCTTTTGTTACTTCAAATTGAAAATATTCATCAGATGGATTGTCCAAGAGCTTAAATTTAATCAATTTACCATTAACTTTTTTAACAAGTTCAGCCTTGTTTTCTGAACCGTCCCAAAAGAAACTGTATTGCTTACTGCCTTTGATATTAACGTCATCACAAAACCACTCAACTAATCCAGAAGGGGTTGAGAGGTATTGAAATAAGATTGTAGGAGATGATTTAATGACAAACTCTAGCTCAATTTTTACTCTTTCCACAATAAATATTAATTTGTTATTTCAAATAAACGATTTTTTACGAAATAAACTAGCTAAGACTTTTATTTTTGAAGCAGTTGATAGAAATATTTAGAAATAATAAAATATATTTTATATTCTCGTTTTCTCTTTTAATAATGGGATTAACATCATTAATATTTTTTAATAAAGGAGATGCTGTTTTACTTATGGATTGCTATCATCTAAACTTTTTAGATATATTTTTTAGGTCAATAACAACATTTGGTGAATTTTCGGGTTTCTTAATTTCATTAGTTATTTTATTGTTTGTCACAAAGAAATTTAAAAATAAATATGTTATAACTTTAATTCTGAGTGCTCTATTGTCACTTGGTATTTCACAATTTTCTAAACATGTTTTGTTTAGTTCGGAACATAGACCATCATTTTATTATGATTTAACTAAAGTTGATGGAGAGGAGCAGCATAAAAATAATTCATTTCCAAGTGGACACACTACGGCAGCCTTCACATTTGTTACCGTATTGGCTATAGGACTCAAAAGGTCGTGGATTCAATTAATTATGCCTTTTCTGGGTAGCTTAGTCGCTATTTCTAGAATTTATTTAGGACAGCATTTTTTAATCGATGTAGTCGTAGGTGCAATTTTAGGAATTTTCATTGCAACGTTTGTTTTTCACTTTAGCAATAAATATTGGTTAAAATAATTCCTAATGAAGAGAATTGATTTTAATAATCATCGGTACTTTATATATCTTTTGATATTTTATTTGATGATATCATTTCCTTTTCTTGGTCAAATTCATCTGTTCGATTGGGATGAAATAAATTTTGCTGAAGCTGCAAGGGAAATGCTTGTAGCTGGCGATTGGTTTAATGTTCAAATCAATTTTGAGCCATTTTGGGAAAAACCACCTTTATTTATTTGGATTCAGGCTCTATTTATGACAATTTTTGGTGTTAATGAATTTGCAGCTAGATTTCCTAATGTAATCATTGGTTTATTAATACTATTTGCTATTTATCATAATGTAAATAAACGGTATGGAGAAAATGCATCAATCTATTCTACGCTTCTATATATTGGATCATTTACACCACATTTTTATTTCAATACAGGCATAATTGATCCGCTTTTTAACCTATTCATTTTCTTGAGTATAATTAATTTGGTCTGTGGAATAGAAACAAAAAAAATACTATCATATTTCCTTTCCGGATTAACTTTAGGTCTTGCAGTTATTACAAAAGGCCCAGTTGCAATTTTATTAGTTGGACTTACTGGATTAATATATCAACTATTCTACAAGAATAATTTTTATTCTTTCAAAGAATTAATAATAATAATAATAGGGCTATTGATTTTTCCTGGATTATTTTTTGGTATTCAGGTGATAAATCACGGATGGTGGTTTTTAAATGAATTTATTCTCTATCAGATAGATTTATTTAGATATCCAATAGCATCTCATGGTCAACCATTTTATTATCATTTCATTGTTTTATTACTTGGATGCTTTCCCTTATTTATTTATTGCTTTTCTAGTTTGTCAACAAAAATTAAAGTGAGTGGAGATGCAAATCTTATTCGTTTTATGCATGTAATATTTTGGGTTGTATTGATTGTTTTTTCATTGGTAACAACGAAAATTGTTCATTACAGTAGCATGTGCTACATTCCTTTGTCTATTATTGGTGGTATTTGGTTATCCAACTATGGGTGCATGGGGGTTAAAACAAAATTTATTTTTACAGTAATTAGTGCAATATGGGCAATCATTTACATTACTTTTAGTATTCCAGCTTTTGACAATAGTTTCATTCCAAATATTTCAAATATTATTCCAATTGAAGACATAAATGTACAAGATATGTTGCAAACAAAAATTAGTTGGAGTTATGTTCCTCTACTAATGACTATTCTATTCATATTTATGACAACCATTGTCGTAATAAAAAATTCGAAAAGGATAATCATAATTTATCTTATAGTGAATACTTTTTTAATTTCAGTTTTTGTTTCAAGTGTGGTACCATCAATTGAAAAAATGATACAAGGAAACTGGATTACACATTTAAAATCATACGATAAAAAACCTTATGTACATTTTACATATGGGTTTAAAAGTTATGCTCATTATTATTATGCAAAACAAAAAAATCTTAAAGAGGTTCAAGAAATAAAGGACCTAATACTCAAGAAAAGTGGCTACAATTCTATTTATGAATTAGATCAAAATGATAAAAAAATATATTCTAATCAGGTCAGAGATTATATCGTAAACAATACGGATATACCTGTTACAATTTCTGCTAAAATCTCTAATTTTAATTCTTTGCAGCAGAGTTATCCAAATTTAATTAGGGTCTTTAATGGGAATGGTTATGGTGTTTGGGAAAGGTCTACAAAACTTGATAAATAACAACCTTGTAATTTCATAGACTTAGTGAGCCATTAATCCAACTATTATCCAATTGAGCGTTATTTTTATTGTAAAAATTAATAGCAGGTTGATTCCAATCTAATACTTGCCAAATCATTTTCTCACAACTGTTTTTTTTACCAAAAGAAAGACAATAATCAAAAAGTTTTTGTCCAATTCCTTTATTTCTATAATTTTCAGTTACGATTAAATCTTCAAGATACAGGCATCTTCCTTTCCAAGTACTGTATCTGTAATAGGTTATTGCAAATCCAATAATTTCACCCTCTATATCAGCTACAAAAGCATGATACAATGGGTTATCACCAAAGCCATCTTTTAACATCATTTGTTCAGTATTAGTTACCTCATTTGTAGCACGTTCATATATGGCTAATTCAACAATTAGCTTCATCATACTAGGTATGTCTGTCGCATTGGCTTTTCTTATCACATTACAAATTTAATTGATAGGTGTGTAATTCTGATCGAACATTTGTTAATTAATTGTTATCCTATTTAATATTTAAATAAATATTAATTAACAATCATAACATTCTCTTAACTATTTGGTAACAAACGCATTGAAATCTTTGCAACATGAAATATTTATTATCAATAAGCTTATTGATTTTCACCATTAGTGTAAATGCCCAATTTAATTATGAAACGGTAGACAAGGGTCTATCATTTAGATCTAATGATGACAGAGTTAAAATGAAACTTAGCTTTCGAGTACAAAGTTTAGCATCATTTGAAAGTGATGAATCTGGGAATAACCAAGAAATGAAGGCAATGGTTAGGCGAATGCGTCTCAAATCAAAAGGATACATATATAACCCAAAGTTTGAATATAAGTTGGAGCTAGCCTTGAGTAATCGAGACCAAGGAATATCAAAAGATGCAAGTCGTGTAAGTGATGGATCAAAAATAGTTTTAGATGCTGTAATGAAATATAACATCAACAAAAGGCATCAAATTTGGTTTGGACAAACTAAACTACCAGGGAACAGAGAAAGGGTTATTTCTTCTATGGCACTTCAGTTCGTAGATAGAAGTAATGTTAACAGTAAGTTTAATATTGATCGAGATTTTGGAGTTCAATATCGATTTAATCAAAAAATCGCAAATATGCCACTAACACTTGCAGCTGCAATAACCACTGGAGAAGGTAGAAACATTACAGCATCTAATGAAGAAAATGGGTTGTCCTACACAGGACGAATAGAATTTTATCCTTTTGGTAATTTTACATCAAAAGGGGACTATTTCAGTGCGGATTTAAAAAGAGAAACTAAACCTAAATTAGCAATTGGAATTACTTCTTGTTATAATGAAAACACCAATAGAAGTGGCGGACAGCTAGGGGAATTTGTCGAGATTAATGACTCTTCTATATTTAATGATATTACAACATTATTTGTCGATGCAATATATAAATACAACGGTTTAAGTATAATGGGAGAGTATGCAAACAAAAATTTATCTGAAGCGATTGCCGGATACACTTCAGGAACTGGTTATGTAGGACAACTCGGATATTTATTTGATAATAATTACGAGATTGCTGCTAGGTATACGTCTGTTGAACTTGCTAAAGGTATGGATGACAAATTAAATACAACTGAATACACCTTGGGTTTGTCCAAATATATAGTAGGTCATAAACTTAAAGTTCAGTCAGATATATCATACATGACAAAAGAAAATGTAGCTGATTCAAACTACAGAATACGTTTTCAAGTAGAGTTTGGAATTTAAAAAATTAACAATTAATTAACGTTAAGATAACATTGTATTATCTCCTTTGAAATTCAATATACTAAAACTAAAATTTTAATAAAACAGCATGTTTTACAAATCAAAAATTGGCTATAAATCTTTATTAGTTGCACTCTTATCAATCTTTTCATTGAAAGCTTTTGCCTCGGACACAACGTCAAATGTTGAGTTATCTGGTAACATTTTCAAAAACATTAATGCCAAGGGCATTATATCTGGAGCAAAATTTTCATGGCTGGTTGATTATGATCAAATTGACAATGTTGAAAATGTAATTATTCAATATCAGAAAAAAGTAGAAAAAGGTAAGGGTTGGAAATATTCACCAGTAATTGATTCAAAGAGTACTTCTTTTAAGATTGATGGTATGAGTTCGGGGGAGAAATATGTTTGGAAAATTGGTTGTTTAAAAGATGGTAGTGATATTAAAAAAGTTCTCAAAAATGGTGTTCCTCAAAGTGAAAATATAGTATGGTCTGGCAAAGGAAAATTTAAGACTCTCAGAGACTGGGGATTATACAAGTTTCTTGTTCTTCTTGGTTCTCTTGGGTTGTTCATTTTTGGTATGAAGTTGATGAGTGAAGGTTTACAGCAATCAGCTGCTGGAGGTCTCCGAAAAATTTTAAGTAGTATGACTAGAAACCGATACCTTGGTGTTCTAAGCGGCTTCTTAATCACTGCTTTAGTTCAATCATCCAGTGCAACTACGGTTATGACTGTGAGTTTCGTGAATGCTGGTCTTCTTACTCTTTTAGAGTCATCTGGAGTGATGATGGGTGCAAACATTGGAACCACCATAACTGGATGGCTAGTATCGTTATTTGGTTTTAAGATAAGCTTATCCAGCTACTCATTGATCTTTATAGCATTTGGTGCTCCATTAATGTTTATGGCTAAAAACAAGGTCAAAGGTTGGGCTAATGCAATAATTGGGTTTGCCATACTATTTATGGGATTAGGTTTTCTTAAGGATGCCGTTCCAGATTTAGATGCCAATTCGGGTATCGTTCAATTTTTTACTCAATTTAGTGATTCGCCTTTCATTGGAAGAATAGCCTTTGTTTTACTTGGTACACTTGTTACCATAGTTGTTCAATCTTCTAGTGCAGCTATGGCATTGACACTTACCATGGTTTTAAAAGGCATCATTCCATTTGAAGTTGGTGCAGCAATGATACTAGGTGAGAACATTGGAACAACAATTACTGCAGAGCTAGCCTCTTTAATTGGTAATGTTCATGCTAAACGATCAGCACGTATTCATTCCATGTTTAATATTGTTGGTGTAACTTGGATGATATTCCTAATGCCCGTTTTCTTAAATATTGTTACATGGTTTACAACGAGTGTACTAGGAATGGCTCCATTTATAAACGAGTTAGGAGAGACAATAAGTGGCGAGGGAGCTACAATAGGTCTATCAGCCTTTCATACTATCTTTAATTTAACAAATGTGTTGTTATTGATTTGGTTTGTCCCTCAATTAGTCCGGATTGCTGAAGCTACAGTAAAATCAAAAGGTGAAGATGACGAGATATTTAAATTAGAATTTATTTCAAGTGGTATTACACAAACTCCTGAGTTATCTATTCTAGAGGCTAAAAAAGAAGTTGTAAAATTTGCAGAATTAACCTTCAAGATGCACAAAAAATCTAATGAATTAATTAATGAGTTAGATGTTAAAAAAAGAAATAAATTGATGAAGAAAATTATAAAGTATGAAGAAATAACTGATAATCTTGAAGCCGAGATTGCAAATTATTTAGGAAAAGTTTCTACTTCTAAATTATCAGAAAAATCCTCACTACGTCTTAGATCAATGTTAAGTATTACTAGTGACTTGGAACGTATGGGTGATATTTACATGCAAATCTCTAAAACAGTAGATAAGAAAACAGATGCTAAGCTATGGTTTGATCAAAATCAACGAGACAACCTCAATATGCTATTTGATAAAGTTTTAGAAGCATATGAATTAATGATTAGTAATTTGAGTGGGAATTATAGCGAGATAAACCTTGACAAGTCAATATCGTTAGAAGTCTCTATTAATGAATTGCGAAACGATATCCGTAAAAAACACTTCAAGAGTATGGAAAAAGGAGATTATAATGCTCAAAGTGGTTTAATATATAGTAATATATTTTCATCTATTGAACGAGTTGGAGATCACATTATAAATGTCTCTGAAGCTGCCAGTGGTCAGTACTTGAATTAGTAGATTCCATAAAAAATAAATTATACCCAGGTGACAATTGTTATCTGGGTTTTTTTATTCTATAAATGGTTTGGTGATTATTATCTAACAGAAATAGAATTTTAAAAATGGATTAATAGCTAATCTAACTTTTTGTAATCTTGAAGGTTATCTATTCCCCAATTTTCTAGCTCTGATTCTGACCATAATTCTGGGAAGAATATACGTTTTTGATACTTAGGTAACATGTATTTTCTCCAATCAGATCCTCCAGTGGCATCCTCAACGGTTCCGTCATCTTGAGTAAGGTATTTACTAGCTGCATTATAATGTGCCATCACCCATTTTACGTTTAACGTATGATCATAATGTCTCATGGCATTTAAAAGTTTTGTATCATTTTTCTTTTCGTCCGGCAACGATTTAAAACATGTCCACAAATTAGTTGAATTATAATCCTTCATGAACTGGATAAATTCATTTCGGTATTTTTTTTCAAAATTGGCAAGTAATGCATTCTTTTTACCTGTTGAATGATCTTTCCCTGCTGCCTGCCAATAAAGATGCTCAAAAGCATGACTGTAGGATTTGTCCCTATCTATATTTGATCTGTAACGATTGTCAATCAGGTTGATAAGTTCTGTGCTGGCAAACTCAATTTTACGGTATTGAGCACTCTGAAAACCACTAGCAGGGGTGAGGGTAGTTCTAAATTTTTGATATTGCTCTGAACTCATACCATCACCCATTACAGAAAACGATGATGATAACATATCTACATATCTACTAATTCTGTATAATTTTTCTGCAAAAAAATCAACAGTTAGGGCTTCATTTTTAGATACTTGTTCTATTTCCCATAACATCATTTTGAAAATGATTTCATTCACCTGGTGGTACATAATAAAGACCATCTCGTCAGGATAACGAGTTCTTTGAATTTGGAGATTTAACAAAGCGTCAGTTTGAATGTAATCCCAGTATGTTATATGATTTGCATGAAGCAATCCATTGAGATGAGTATCCAGGTCTTGTCCCGTTGCATTAAATTTTTCCTCCAGTTGCTCTAATAGATGCTTTCTTTCTAAGTTCATTTACAACAAAGAAAAGGAATCTTAATTTAATATGCTGACGTTTCGACAGAACTCTTTAATTTCATCCCTAGTTTCTCTAAATGCCTTAATAATATCACTAGAACTGCCATTCATTTTGCTTGGATCTTTAAAGTTATGATGAATTTTGATTTGATTGCCGGGCAATATTGGACAAACTTCATTGGCATGATCGCAAACTGTTATGATTAAATCAAAGGAAGTATTATCTAATTCCTCTATTGTTTTTGAGAAGTGGTTAGATATATCTATTGAGTCCTCCATTAAAATTCCCATTGCAAAAGGATTTAATCCATGTTTTTCAATGCCAGCACTATAGATATTGCAATCTTTACCATGATATAGTCTTAAGTATGCCTCAGCCATTTGACTTCTACAACTGTTACC
>MDSX01093416.1_pt1 | contig 10441 bp, 9 predicted proteins | sample 811141 | NCBI WGS metagenome assembly MDSX01 (sample SAMN05326642, study PRJNA326480) | marine metagenome | isolation source: seawater | place: Atlantic Ocean: South East | collected 2010
AAGAAAACCAAAAGTGAAAAGAGAAATAAAGAAAATTACAACCGTGTAAACTAAAATCTTTAACGTGAACATAGTTAAATTTTTATTAATGACTAAGTATGCAAATAATAATATTTATTTACTATTTTAAACAATATTATATTCTATAATACCACTAATTTATAATTAGTTTTTCTTTTGATGAGGACTTAAAGGTAAAAGAGTAAAAGAATTTATACTAGATTAGGTATTTATAGTTAGATTCTCGAACACTAATTCGAAAGAAATTAAAGCATTTATTTAAAATATATACAAAGTTGCTCTTTTCTTAAAATTTGAAATCAACATTAACAGAGTTTCTTTATAATTAAGTATCGTCAAATCTAATATTATTTTGTATACTCTACTTATAGGGTCACTAACTCAATGGTAGAGTACTCGGCTTTTAACCGAATAGTTCTGGGTTCGAGTCCCAGGTGACCCAATTTAAAACTATAGCCTTAAATACGTTTTAGAAGTATATTTAGGAAATAAATGATAAAATAACTAAGTGGTAAAACAGTTTTAATAAGTATAAAATCATTGCACTAAGAGAATTGTAACGTAATAATGTCGACAATTAAATACCTTAATAAGGATATTGTTAACTTGCGAAAGTTAAAAATGAAGTTAGTTTTCGTTTTAAAAACGAGTTTTGTCGTAAAATAATGTTAGAATCATTAAATATATATAATATGTAAAATAATTTTTGCATCATTAAACTTTATTTAGACTTACGATATCAAAAATAATCAAAGTTTATTATGTTAGAAGCCATATTTCAAAACCCATCACAGCAGGTTATATCAAAATATAAACCTCAACTTGATCAAATAAACAAATTAGAAAAAGATTTTCAGCTACTTACAGATTTAGAGTTGAAAGGAAAAACAAATGAGCTGAAGCAACGTCTTTTAAGAGGGGAAACAAAGTCCTCTGTTCTGCCAGAAGCTTTTGCATTAGTTCGTGAAGCAAGTAGCCGAGTATTAGGGCTTCGTCATTTTGACGTCCAGATAATTGGAGGTTTAGTTCTAGATGAGGGCAAAATTGCTGAAATGAAAACGGGAGAAGGTAAGACTTTAGTCGCTTTACTACCTACGTTTTTAAATGCTTTATATGGTAAAGGTGCACACGTAATTACTGTAAATGATTATTTAGCAAGAAGAGATGCTGAATATGTAGGAAGCGTTCATACTTTTTTAGGTTTAAGTGTTGGATTAATCCAAGGAGATATGACGGCTTTAGATAAGAAGGAAAACTATAATTGCGATGTTGTATATGTAACAAATAATGAACTTGGCTTTGATTATTTGCGGGACAATATGGCGAATAGCCCGGAAGAAATAGTCCAAAGGCCGTTTTTTTATTGTGTAATTGATGAAGTTGATTCGATATTAATCGATGAGGCTCGAACCCCTCTTATAATTTCGGGTGATGGTGAAACATCCAGTGAAAAATATGTGCAAACAACTAAAATAGCTAAAACTTTAACACGAGATATACATTATAAAGTAGACGAAAAAACACAAAATGTAACATTAACTTCCGAAGGTGTATCTTTCTGTGAAAGAGCCTTAGGGATTGTTGATTTATATAGTCCAGATGAACCATGGATTTTTTATGCTTTAAATTCACTAAAAGCAAAGGAATTATTTCAAAGAAATAAGAATTATATAATTAACGAAAACGACGAAATCATTATTGTTGATGAATTTACTGGACGTACAATGCCTGGTCGTCGTTGGAGTGATGGTTTACACCAAGCTGTTGAAGCAAAGGAAAATTTACCAATTCAAAATGAAAGTAAAACTCTTGCCTCGATAAGTTATCAAAACCTATTTTTATTATATGAACAATTATCCGGCATGACAGGAACGGCAAAAACTGAAGAAGCCGAATTTGAAAAAATCTATAATTTAAAAGTTATTCCAGTTCCAACAAATAAATCTATTAAAAGAAAGGATTTATCAGATTTAATATATAAAAACCAATATATCAAATGGCGATGTATTGCCCAAGAATGTCGGGAAATGTATAATCTTGGTCGTCCCGTTTTAATTGGTACAACCACAATTGAAAAGTCGGAATTATTAGCAGCATTACTTAGCGAGTATCAAATACCATATATGCTTTTAAATGCACGACCTGAGAATGTCGAAAGTGAATCTACTATCGTAGCACAAGCTGGTTGTAAAAATGCTATTACAATTGCAACTAATATGGCTGGTCGAGGTACCGATATATTATTAGGAGGAAATCCGACTTTTTTAACAAACAATTTAATTACAGAATATTTTGAAAGTGGTGAAAAGTTAAAAGATACGCAATTGATCGAAAGTTTTGATTTTCCAAATGAAGAGTTAATAGAAAGTCTTAAAGAAAATTATAAAGATTTGCTTAAAGAACCTTTAAGCGAGTTAGAAAAACAGTCTGATAGTGAAACGGTCTTATTTGTCAAAATATACAAAGAAATTTTTAAGAAACAAAAACATTTTGTTGAAGAATCTAGAAAAAAGATTTTAGATCTTGGAGGTCTTCATGTTATTGGGACGGAGCGTCACGAATCGAGAAGAATTGATAATCAACTTCGTGGTAGGTCTGGCAGGCAGGGTGATCCAGGTTCGTCTCGTTTTTTCTTATCCTTAGAAGATAAGCTTTTACGTATTTTTGGGGGCGAACAGATTTTAAATATTATGCAAAATGTTGGTTTTCAAGATGAAACCCCTATTCAATCAAATCTTTTAAATAAAAGTTTAGAATCTGCACAAAAAAAGATCGAATCGTTTTATTTTGATACTAGGAAACAGTTATTTGAATATGATGAAGCGATAAATATACAACGAAATAGTATTTATTCTGAGCGAAGACGAATCTTTGAACAGAAAAGCGTTAGAAAATGGTTAGTAGAATATGCGGAATTAAGCGTATATGATTTATTTAATCGTTTTCCTGCTGTCGATGATCCAAATACAATAAAAGTTATTGCATTAAAATTGCAGAATCTATTGGGTACACCTTTTCCAGGCAACCTTTCGGTAGAAAAAAATAACATTCAATATTTATCTTTTCTACAACAACAGATTGAAATTACTTACGATTTAAAAGAGCTAGAAATGGAATCAATTGAGTTGGGATTGTTAAGAGAATTAGAAAAATCATTTATACTGCAAGAAATTGATAGAGCATGGACAGAGCATCTTCAGAAAATAGCATTTCTACGTGATTCGATAAGATGGATCGCTTATGGCCAAAAAAATCCTTTAACCGAGTACAAAAAAGAGGCTTTTAATGCCTTTAATATAATGCTTGCTAGAATAAGACATCGAGTAGTTTATTTTGTTCTTCGATCAAAAATTATTCTTCTTTAATTTTATCTAACTAAAAAACCTATTGCATAGTTCTTAATATTAAGAACTATGCAATAGGTTTTTTAGTTAGACACCAAATTGGTTACCTCTTCTATATTGTAAATAAGCTGCAACAAAAAGTCCTAGAATTGTTACTGGTACAAGCCCAAGTACAATACCTGAAAGTAATACTTCAACCATAGTTTTTTTAATGTTTTTAAGTACAAATTTTTAATACTTAGGTATTTTAATTATAAATTATAATCTATCCTATGCCCAAATATTAGCAAAGTTCTGAAAATAGGCTACTTTCTGTAATATCAGTAGCTTCAATCGTCACTAGATCTGATTTTGTTAAAACAGCATCACCGGAATTAAACATTCGGTTAGCATGTCTCATACGTGCTGTATCAATGGCATTACTAATCGTCCGTGCGTTAGCAAACAAAGGAAGTCTACTACGCTTATCGATGTATTCGAGAAGAGCAGATTCGGCTTCAGCAGTCATTCTATATTGTTGCTCCTCAAGAATTAAACGGCCAATTTTAATTAGTTCCTCAGGAGTATAGTCAGGAAAATCAATATGATTAGCCACCCGTGATGATAAACCAGGGTTTGATTCATAAAAAGAATCCATTCGCTCTTTATATCCTGCAAAAATAACTACAAGATCATCTCGTTGGTTCTCCATTACCTGAAGTAGAATTTCGATAGCTTCAGAACCATAATCTCTTTCATTATCCGGTTTGTATAAATAGTATGCTTCATCAATAAATAAAACACCACCCATAGCTTGCTTTAAAACTTCCTTAGTTTTAGGAGCTGTATGACCAATATATTGTCCAACAAGATCATCTCGTGTAACAGTAATTAGGTGCCCTTTGCGAATATAACCAAGTTTAAAAAGAATGTCTGCCATTCTAGTTGCCACTTCGGTTTTACCTGTTCCAGGACTACCCGTAAAAGACATGTGTAAGCCTACAGCAGACGAATTCATTCCTAGGCCTAAATTTTTTCTAAGGCGCTGGACTAATAATAATGCAGCAATTTCCTTAATACGCTCTTTAACGGGCGCAAGACCAACTAGATCATTTTCCAGTTGATCAATAATACTTTGAATATTAGTGTTGTTATACTCTTCTTGTAAATTTACTGCCATAATTATATATGATTTTACGGTGTAAGCATTTCTAAATAATAATATACTACAAAAAAGAGAAAAGTGTATTAAGATTAGATATTTTATTGTAAAAAAATTTCTTTATAATCCACCGCCTACTAATCAAGTTATTTTTTAACTGAAACTTATATTAAATAAAATATTCAAGAAACAATAAACTCTGTTTTAATACCCTATTTGCCCTTTAAAACGTTATACGACTACGATATCGCAGTAGTATAACGTTTTAAAGGGCAAATAGGGTATTAAAGTAGGACTGAAGAAAACGGACTTTAACCTTTTGTAGAAGTTGAATTTCGAATGGTTCTTGGGAAAATACGAATTCTCTTATTATTATCTTCCCCTACCGTAACTCCGACTAAATGGTAATGATCAATTAATTCATATTGTTGCTTTCTTATCGTACTAGATCGTGGAAATAGATCAATTACAACATTATTAGCAATTACTACTTCTTCTATTGTTAAACGAGCTTCTTCTAACGGGGTTAAAAATTCGCGGCTTATAATACCAGCCATTTGGAAATCAAATTTCTTTTCCTTAGCAAGAGGCAGTGAATTCTTTTTTGCTAAAATTCTTAAGGCTTTTGCTATTTGCAACAAACTATTACTCGGAATTTTATGAATAGTTATTTTTTTTGAATTAGAAATTTGTTTTAATTTCCTATTATTTTTAACCAAATTAGCTAAAGCTAATATTGCATCCGCGTATTGAATTTCTTTCGTAATTATAATCGGCAATTTCAAAGTTTTAATTAATGACTTCAAATCTTGATTATTTATTCCATATACATATAAAAAAGTAAATTCTTGCTGAGGATTTGATTTTAGAAGTTTTTTTGTTTTTGATTTATCTTCATTATTAATTCGGTTTAGAAGGTAACTGCTTTTTTGTTTTTTTTCAGACCCTGATGTTTTTACAAAATTATTGGAAATTGTTTCAGATTCTTTATTATTGTAAGAAATTTCACAATTAACAACGGTTTTTAAATCGCTATCTTTTGTTAACGATCGTCTTTGTACGAGAAAATTCTGACCTTGTAATAAAGAATCTACCGATTGTTCAATGTTATTATGAATTGCCCATGTATTTGGGTCATGAATTTCCACAGCAGCATCAAATGTCGGTGGAGCCTTCCTTTCTAAAATACTTTTAGACGACCCTCTTCGTTTTGCTTCTTCATCACCTAAAGTTACATACTGTATTCCCCCAATAAGGTCTGTAATTGTAGGGTTTTTAATAAGATTTTCTAACGTATTTCCATGAGCGGTACCAACAAGTTGCACCCCACGTTCCGCAATTGTTCTAGCAGCCGTAGCTTCTAATTCCGTACCAATCTCATCAATTATAATAATCTCTGGCATATGGTTCTCAACTGCTTCAATCATTACTTCATGCTGATTTTGATGGTTTGAAACCTGCATACGCCTTGCTTTACCTATTGATGGGTGTGGTAAGTCACCATCACCGGCAATTTCATTGGAGGTATCAATAATAATTACACGTTTTTGCATACCATCGGATAAAACCCTCGCAATTTCACGAATAGCTGTGGTTTTACCTACACCCGGCCTACCTAAAAGTAAGATCGACTTTTTTTGCTCTAAAAGATCTCTAATAATACTTACCGTTCCAAAGATTGCTCTACCAATTCTACACGTTAACCCAATGACACTACCTTGCCGATTGCGGAGCGAACTAATTCGGTGTAAAGTTTTTTCTATCCCCGCACGATTATCCCCACTAAATTTTCCTAACCGTTTAAGAATATGATCTAAATCTTGCCAAACAATAGTTTTGTAAGACAAATATTCTGTATTATTCGAAAAACGAGCTTCAGGTCTTCTTCCAATATCAAGGACAATTTCAATAAGTTGCTCGCGACGAGGATGTTTTTTTAATGTATCACTTATAAATTCTGGCAATACATCCAATAGTTGATTTAAATCATCTGCTAAAAGCATGAATATAAATTTTTTTGTTTTAAAAGTTCTATATTTTCGTTATCTGTTTCTGAAGTTAACGATTATCCCGTCAAAAATAGTTACTAGTACAAGTTCTGGCTGACTTAATACAATCTAATTTATTATATTGTCTTTTTTAAGACATACCTGTAATTGTATTTTACCATTTAGGTAGTTCAATAAATTTCAAGTCCTAAAATTATAAGTCAATGATATAATTTATTATTAAGAGGATTTTATGTTTCTCTCTAATAAGCAGAATAAAAAATGGCACTACTCAATAAGGATGTCTCACTTTACTAAAATTAAGACAAAACTTTATGATCGTGTAACAATTGAAAAAAGTCTTACTGATCTAAACATCGAATGGGAATCCGGTGCAGAGGCTATTAGAGGTTATAAAAACCAGCAGCACTCTGCTGATATTGTTATTCGTCAAAACAACAATCACGATATTGGTTTTAAATGGAACGAAAGCGAATATGAGCTGGTTGCAGATTTAATGTTTTGGGATCAAAACTATTCTGTTGATAAATTCTTAAACCAAGTTCACCAACGTTATGCTTTTAACCTTATCACTAAGGTAAGCGAACAACAAAGCTTGGAATTTGTAGAGACAGAGAACTTAGAAGACGGTTCAATTAGACTTTTATTAAGAAAGTTTAACTAAACTGTTACAATATTAACTGTTAGATATATGTAATACATACAGTTTTTATTATTAGTTTATATTTATCGTATTTACCAAATTGCACGTTACTGTGCAGTTTGGTAATACTTTCTCCGGTTAAAGCCTTACAGTTTTATTTGTCACTTGTTTATATTATTACATATGCACTAAATTTAATACTAATTATTAATTAAACCTAAACTATGTTGAAAAAAGAATTAGAGTTATACGAGTTAGTTTTATTGTTTAAATTTACAACTGTAGAAGGCGCTACAAGAGAAAAGATCGATTTTTATCGTGACTTTATTAAAGATAAAGGAACACAAGTAATGGTTAAAAATAATGGAAAAAAATCTTTAGCGTACCCAATTAAAGGTTTTGAATTTGCAACATCAGTACAATTCGTATATCTTGGTAATGATACTATAATTAAACAATTAAACGTTGAGCTTCAACGAGATGAGTTTGTTTTAAGAAGTCTAACAACGAAATTACTAGATCAAAGTGTTGCTGAGATGTTTACTTAATCAACTCACCTTTATTGACAAATCAAAAAATTGTTGTTACTTTAGAGTACAGTGATTTTTTCGCGGGATAGAGCAGTTTGGTAGCTCGTCGGGCTCATAACCCGAAGGTCAATGGTTCAAATCCGTTTCCCGCTATTATATTTTATAATCGTTTTTACCATAATTAGGTATATAATTACATTAGTCCATGATAATAAAATCAAAAACACTGATCTTTTAAAATAGTTGCCTAAACGTGTTCTTTAAAGATTAAAGACTTAAAATTATGAGTAACGTATACGATTGGTTTCAAGAGCGTCTTGAAATTCAAGCTATTGCTGATGACATTACTAGTAAATATGTACCGCCACACGTAAATATTTTTTATTGTTTAGGTGGTATTACATTAACTTGTTTTATCGTTCAAGTTGCAACAGGATTTGCAATGACTTTCTATTACCGCCCTACTGTGACAGAAGCTTTCGCTTCAGTTCAATATATCATGACTGAAGTAAACTTCGGTTGGTTAATTCGATCAGTACACAGATGGTCGGCTAGTATGATGGTACTAAACATGATTTTACATGTATGTCGTGTTTATTTAACAGGTGGATTTAAAAAACCAAGAGAGTTAACTTGGGTTACAGGTGTTGCCTTAGCATCAGTAACTGTATCATTTGGTGTAACAGGTTATTCTTTACCTTGGGATCAAGTTGGTTACTGGGCTTGTAAAATTGTAACAGGGGTTCCAGATGCCATTCCAGTAGTTGGAGGTTTACTAGTTCAAGTACTACGTGGTGGTGTAAGTGTTGGTCAATCAACATTAACACGTTTCTATAGTGCACACACTTTTGTTTTACCAGTTGTTGCTGTTGTTCTAATGCTTACACATTTCGTAATGATCCGTAAGCAGGGTATTTCTGGTCCTCTATAAATAGAGGTAAACCAGATATCAATAACTTCTTATCAACTTTATTATTAGTAAATTAATATGTCTATCTTAAAAAAACCTGATCTATCCGATCCTAAATTAAGAGCTAAATTAGCTAAGGGGATGGGCCACAACTATTACGGTGAGCCTGCATGGCCAAACGATCTACTTTACATTTTCCCTGTTTGTATTTTAGGTACAATCTCGTGTTGTATTGGTTTAGGTGTTCTTGAGCCTACACCTTTAGGCGAAAAAGCGGATCCTTTCGCAACACCTCTAGAGATTTTACCAGAGTGGTATTTCTTCCCGACTTTCAACTTACTTCGAGTTATTCCAAACAAACTTCTTGGTGTATTTTCAATGGCGGCAGTACCTATTGGTTTAATTACGGTTCCATTTATTGAAAATGTGAACAAGTTCCAAAACCCGTTTAGACGACCATTAGCTTCTTTAGTATTCCTAATTGGTACGTTTACAGCTTTCTGGCTGGGTATTGGTGCTACTATGCCAATTACTCAGGCTTTAACATTAGGCTTCTTCTAAACATTTTTAGAAAAGGATTAAAAATCCCTTTCCCGATTCTTTAATGAGACGGGAAAGGGATTTTTTACTGTTCTTTAACAGCATAATAAAAAAAATTATCGGAGAAGGTGGGATTCGAACCCACGGAAGCTTGCACTTCATCTGATTTCAAATCAGACGCAATCGACCAACTCTGCCACCTCTCCTCAAAGACTATATTAGCTGAGATAGAAATAATTGTCAAGCAATTTACTATTAGCCTTTTTCTGTTAAATTTGCATTTTAATCGGGCAAGAAGGGATTCGAACCCCTGACACCGTGGTTCGTAGCCACGTGCTCTAGTCCACTGAGCTACAAGCCCTAGCTCTAATCGAATTCTACTAAATAGCAGTGTACAAAAAAAGTGCCGAAAGGTCAAATGTAATTTATTATACGACCCATTTTTTCGATAAGTAGATATAGAAAAAACCGCAATGAAATCTGGGGTGGTAGGGCTCGAACCTACGAATAGCGGAGTCAAAGTCCGTTGCCTTACCACTTGGCTACACCCCATAAACGATAAAGATTATTTTAACCTGTACTACATATCAAGATAGAACTTCCAGTTTAAATTGTCAAGTTTGGTTTTTTAATTAAAAATAAAATAAGGAAGCCAGTTACTAAGTAACTAGCTTCCTTATTTTATACGATTACCCAACGAAAAAGAACTAAATCTTAATCTAGAGGACGCATTGAAAGAACTGGCTCGTTCTCACGGTTAATACCTTTTTCGAAACCTGCAGCAGCAGCTCTCGCACGACCAGCGTGCCAAAGGTGACCTACCCATAGGAAGAAACCTAGGAAGAAGTGAGAACAACATAACCAAGAACGTGGAGATACGTAGTTAACAGAGTTAATCTCTGTTGCTACACCACCAACCGAGTTAAGTGCACCTAGTGGAGCGTGAGTCATGTACTCAGCTGCACGACGCTCTTGCCATGGTTGAATATCGTTACGAATCTTGTTTAGGTCAAGTCCATTAGGACCACGAAGTGGCTCAACCCATGGAGCTCGCATATCCCAGAAACGCATTGTTTCACCACCAAAGATGATTTCTCCAGATGGAGATCTCATTAGGTACTTACCTAAACCTGTAGGACCTTGTGCAGATGCAACGTTTGCACCTAGACGCTGGTCACGTACTAGGAAAGTAAAGGCTTGTGATTGTGATGCTTCAGGACCTGTAGGACCGAAGAACTCACTTGGGTAAGCTGTGTTGTTGTACCAAACAAAAACAGCAGCAGTAAGACCCATAACTCCAAGA
>MDSX01004505.1_pt1 | contig 10440 bp, 7 predicted proteins | sample 811141 | NCBI WGS metagenome assembly MDSX01 (sample SAMN05326642, study PRJNA326480) | marine metagenome | isolation source: seawater | place: Atlantic Ocean: South East | collected 2010
AGGTGTTAAAAAAGTTATTACTAAATTATTAAATAATAAAGAAGGGAAATTAGGTGAAAAACAGGATTTAAATTTACAAAATGTTTTTAAAACAATAGATAATCATAATGATAAATTTGTTAATGAATTTAGTACAGATTTAGTAGATTTTTCATCTTTTATTAGACAATTAAAAAAAGATAAAATATTTATAAGTGATGATTTAGAAAATAATCCAGATATAATAGAATTATATAAATTATTAAGTATTAAAAATATAGTAGGTAGAATAATATGGTATATTTTGGCGGGATTATTAATTTGTTCTGTTACATATAATTATATAATTAATATAAAATGTTCAGGTTCTATTTCCAGTAATATAGCAAAAATAGAAGATTTATATAATAATTAAATCAATAAAAAAAGAAAAAAGAAAAAAAGAAAAAAGAAAAAAGAAAAAAGAAAAAAGAAAAAAGAAAAAAGAAAAAAGAAAAAATATTATTTTTAAAAAAGTACATTATTAAACTGTATATAAAACAATACTACTAAATATGAAACTATTGATAATAAAATTACAAATAGCCATATTGGTAATATTGTTTTATTTTTATATCCTAAACCAAATTCTCGTGGTTTACCATTTTTTGTAAATGCAATTTCTGGTTTAATAACTATTAATATTATAAACATTAATATAAAAAAAATTATTGAAACTAAAGTTATATTTTTATTGAAAAATTGTTTAAGCATAATTAATATTATATAAAGAAAAATATAATATTAATTTGACTATTTTATTTTTAAAATCTATTATTTTTATAATATTTTATTTTTAAAATCTATTATTTTTATAATATTTTATTTTTATAATATTTTATTTAAAATACATTATGATGCGTAACTAGTTCTTGTCCAAGCATTCCCATAAAACCAATCATTGCAAGACGTCCATTATTTAATTCTTTATTTAGAAGATCATCGCTAACATGTGTTACATTTACATCACATACATTTCCCGGCTGATAATCTTCATTAAGCATAAAAGTGGTTTGAGTTTGAAATGGATTTACCCAGCCTTTGGCCATTCGAAGTGCTTCATACGAAGCAACACCTAGCCAAAATGGGGCTTGCTGATAAGCATTTAGCGATGAAAGATAATTAATACCTAGCATTGAATCATCTTTATCCATTAGTTCAAGAAATGGAATAACTGCTGTTGCTAGCATAGCAACACGACCATGTTGAAGCTCAGCTTCACGAGTAAATTTTACACGATTTTCACTTTTGTTTTTAAGAATATTTAGTGGATCAAAATTTTCAACTGGAAGTGTCGAACCAACATATCTAAATGTTTTAATTACAGGAGCTTTCATAATAAGCGCATCAGTCATCATAAACATCATCATCATCATCATAGTAGTTTGCATGATTATAATATAGTATTGTTTAGAATCTTTAAATAATTTTAAAAATTAATTTTAATTTTAATTTTTATTTTTAATCATATTCATAATCACTATCATAATCATCATCATCTGGTATATTATTCATATTGTATTCTTCATCTTCTATTTCTTGAGCTACAGCCATTTCTTCTTCAATATCCATTTTATAGATTTCTTTATTCATATCGGTAACATTACTTTTTTTATTAAGCATATGTTCTTTTAGTGCTTGTTTTTCTAATTCAGCACGTTCTTCATCATAATTTTCTTTAACATATTGTGTTAAGCCTTTTTGTAAACCTTTGCTCCATTTTTCTAATTTATTATTTTTAAAAATTGTTTCAATATCTCTCTCTTCTTGAGATAAATCTTTTAAATAATCTGTAATTAAATCTTTTTCCTTTTCTTTTGTTATTAATATATTTTGTTTAACTTTATTATATGAGTTATCAATTAGTTTATAATGTTGTTTCATTATATTGAAAAATGTTAATAAATAGTTTATTATAGCATTATTAATATTATCTTTTGTAGATTCATCATCACTAATTAATAATAAAAATTCATCTGAATTTGCAATATCTAAAATATCATTTATAATATTTAAAAATATAAATTTATAAAAACTTTCTACAAATAATTTATCAAAAATACTATATAGTGTTACTGTTTTTTTATAATCTTTTATTTCAATATTATTTTTATAATATATATTATTTAATAAATCAATAAGAATTTTAGTTTTATTATTTACTATTTCAAATAATTTACTAAATTCAGGAAATACATTATTGTTCATTAATGGTAAATAGTATTTTTTTATAATATTATATATATCATTATTGTGAACTTCTGATAAATTCCAGTGTTTTGGTACTGCATTATAATTAATATTTTTATTAACTATTATATTTGGAAAAATTTTTAATAAATTATTTAAATAATTAATTACAAAATTATGATCGTTTATTGTAAATTTAATATCTAATGCATCTTCTAATAATGAAAAATTTTGTTTATTTAATCTACTATTTCTTTTAATGGATGCTAATATATTTGTTTTAACTATATTATTATTAGATAAGATATGGTTTTTTATTTCTCTAGTTAATGAACCATCACTTATTAAAGTATAACTATCTAAGAGTTCTTCTAATTTATTTGCTATTTTTTCATAAAATAATTCTTCGTCACTATTTTTATAATTAGTAATTATATTTCTAATGATTTCAAATGTAGATATTATATTATTATTATTTACTATATTAATATTTCTTTTATTAATTAAATTTAACAACTCTTCAAAATTGCTTTTATTATAATTTTTACCTTGTGATTTTAAATTGCTAATAGCTTCATTTATATCTATATTTTTTAAAATTTCGCTTGGTTTATCTAAACATATTGCTTTTAATTCATCATCAATTGGTAAATTATTATTAAAATTACAATAATAAATAAATGCTTTATAAATTGTTTTTTCACTAAAATAATTATCTAATTTTGGATAATTTAATTTTGTATTTTTGTCATGATAAATAATAGATGCTTTATTTAATTCATTTATTCCATTTTTTAATATTTTATAAACACCTAATAAAGAATTTTTTTCATCAATAGATTTATCATTATTATTTAAATAAATATATACATTTTTTTCATCATAGCAACAAGAATTTTCTAAAAATAATATTCCATTATTATTTTCTAGTATTAAATTTTGTTTTGAAATTATATTTTCTATATTTTCTATTATACTAATACTTAAAAAAAATATTTTTGAATTTATTACATCATAATCATTGTTTATTTTTCCTTTTTTAATATTTTCCAATAATGAATTATTAAAATCACTACTCAATGGTAATAATTCATTGGGATCTATTTTAATTAATTTTAATGGAGGATAAAAATAATGCCAATTTATTTCTTTATTATATTCTGCATCTATTAAATCAGATTTTTCTGTTTTAAGATATTCTTTTTTAATTTCTATTAAATCTACTATATCTTTATTTGTTAATATAAATTTATCTATAACACTTATTATTTTTTTAACTAATGTACTTTCATTTATTTTTAATATACTATTCCATGGTTTTATAGAACTTTTCATTTTTGAAGCAACACATGCAATATATACTATATTTTTATTATCATCCGTTAAAGGATAACCATCAAAAAATCTTACACATCCTGGAAAAGTTTTTTTTGCAGTTATTTTTGGAATATTTGTTGATATACAAATAATAATAAAACTTAATGTTAATACTAATAATGATAAATTATATGTTTCTTCATAATCAGGTAACTTTTTAGATTTTCCTTCTTTTTTTGCTGTTTCTAATATTAATTTATCATATTGTTGTTTTGAAGGAACGGTTTTATTTATTAATTTCATAACATTTTGTATTATAAATTCTTTATGATTTTCTAGATTGATATCCATATTATTTGTTAAACTATTTATTACATATTTGATCATATTTATTGAACTATTTCCGCTATCTTTTTCTTCACTAAACAAATTAAAGTCTTCAATTAATTCTTTAGTATTTAATTTAAAACCTTTTTCATCATAACCTTCATCACTAGTAAAATCAATATTTTTAATTATATAACCACTATGTTTATCTACCCAATAATTATTATCGTCACTTATTGTACCTTGATTTGCACAAATAGTATCTAATTCTAATAAATAATCTCCTTTACTTAAAAATACATTTGCTAATTTTAATAAAAATTCAGGTATTAATTTTGTACCGGTGGTTATACAATATAACCAATTTTTATTATCATTATTAATTGCTCCTCTTGTAAATTTTAAACAAAAGGTTTTTATTAAAACCTGTCTTTTATTGAAATCTGGGTAATTTAATATATAATCTCTCAATTTTTCATGTGGAGAGCTTATAATTTTTAAATTATTTAAAATATTATTTAATGTTAATAAATTCTTATTGGTAGAATGATCTTTAGTTTTTCTTATTTTTGAAACATTATTTAAATATTTTTTAGATTTTTCATAACTATTATTTAATTTTTTTTTTATATCTTCAATACTTATATCATATTCTATATTAAATGTTTTAAGTATTTCATCTATATCTTGTTTCATGCTTTTATTCAAAACTTTTGATTTATTTTTACATTTTTCATCTTTATAAAGACAATCTTTATTTGAATCACAAAAAATTTTATTTGAATCTATATAAAAATTATCTTTAAATTTTTCATCAATTATCCATATATTATCATTTCGAATATATATAACATTTTTGTTATTTATTTTATCTACTAATAAACAATAATCTCCATCTATAACTTCTTTTTGTTCTTTAATAATTGCTTTTGCTTCTCTAAACGCTTGTTCTTTTGTCATATTCATTTTATTTTCTATTTCTGTTTTTAAAAAATTTAAAAATTCTTTTGAATCCATATTTTCTTTTTCATTAGCATATTCATTAATTAAACCATAATATGTATTATCATATATAACATCAAAATAAATTAATTTATTATTATCTTCATTTAAAGCATCTTGTGATTTATATTTTTTACTTAAAAAATATTTTTCACAATTATTTGAATCTGTTTTTTTATCTTCTTTTATTGTTTTATCTTTATGTTTTATAAAATTATCTAATAAATTTGATACAATTAAATCCATAATAGTTTTATTTAAATTATTGAATAAAAAGCTACCACCATCAAGGTCTATAAAATGACTATATAATTCATCATTACTATATAAAATATCATCTATATTATAATTATTTAATAATTCTTGTTTTAATTCTTTTGAAATTAAATTAAATGAATTTTTGTATATATTTTTTAAATATTTATTATTATTACTATTTAATTCACTTATTAAACTAGTTAATTCATTATTATTGCTTTGTTTTTTTTTAATATAATTACTAATATTAGATTCTAACATATTTTTAATATTATCATAATTTTCATAATGCAAATCATTTAATGTTATATTGAATATTTGTAAATCATTATTCAAACTATTATTATTTACATATTTTTGTTTATTATTTAAAAATTCTATAATATTATTTGTTGTAGGAATAAATGATTCTAATAAATGATTGTAATATATTGGATATTCACTATCTTGTATTGAATTTATACTAAAACTATTTATATTATTAAATAATTCATTATTTTTATAAATATTATTATTGCTATTTATAAATTGTTCTTTATCATAATCATCTATAATAAATTTATTTATTATAGTATTTTTATTTAATATTTTAAAATAATTTATATAATTAAGATTTAGATTACTTCTCTCAAATATAGAAGTATATTCTAAGTTTATTTTAGAAAAATTCATTATATTTTCGGGTAGTGTTAAATAACCACCTATTGTTATTTCATTATTATAAATAAAATCTTTTGTTTTATATTTTTTTTTTATTTCCCATTTCATCACTACATTTCATTTTAATATTACTACCAAAATGATCTATTACAAATGAATTTTTTTCTAATTTTCCTTTATTTATTACTATACTTTGATAATCATCAAAATTATCATTTAATATATGCATATCAGTATTTAAAGTTTTTTTAACACTATAATCATTTACATTATTATCAAATTTTCCATATAATTCATTTATATATTTTTCATAAGTATATAAAGAATCTTTTGATGATTTCTTTTCCCATTTTTTAGAAATAGTTATTAATTCTTCTATATATTTACCCGTTTCATTTTTTATATAATTAGTATCAATATCATCTTCATCATCTAAATCATCCATAAAAATATTTCGTTTATATAAACCAATTGGTAATAACCAATATAATTTTTTATTTAAATTTAATAAAGTTTCTTTTAATGGTTTATAATAATTATTTTTTTCTTCTTTCATTGATGGAATATTATTTAAATCAAAATCAGAATAAAGTTGTCTTAATTCTTTAAATCTAATACTTTCTAAAAATATTTTATCTTTTATACTATCATCTAAATCTTCTTTTTTTATAGCATTTAAATTATTATCTAAATAATCTTCCAATTGTTCATCTAATAAATAACGTTTTTCTTTATCTGGAACTTCTACATTATAAAATATTTCTTCTGTTTTTTCACCAAATTCTATATTATCTAATATTATTTCATTAAATTCATCATAATTATTTACATTTAAATCATCATCATAATCTTTTATATTTTGTAAACTAATTCCGTCTATTTTATCATCTTTTACATCTTTTACATCTTTTACATCTTTTACATCTTTTTCATCTTCTTCATTTTCATCTTTTAAATCACTTTTTGTTTCACTAATATTTTCTTCGTTTGATCTTAATACTATTTTTTCAATATTTAAATTTTCTGGGATTCCACTATATGCAAAATCTATAAAATAAATTTTATTTGTTTTAATATCTTTAATTTCTATCATATCATCTTCTATATTAACAATTCTACCATTTAAAATAAATGGTAATTTACCACCAAAATATATACTTATTATTTTATCAATACTTATATTATTTTGTTTAATATAACTAGGTGATTCATGTCTAAACAATAAATTAATCTTTTTTATTGATTCTTCTAAAAATATATTATTTTTAAATTCTAATGTTAAAGAATCTACTTCATTTTTTAAATTTATTTTTTCACTATTTATAAAATCAATAACAAATATCTTTTCGTGTAAATTAGAGTTAGACGGAGCTTGCAGTTTAATTATATCTCCTAATTGTAAATTTATATTATTTATATCATCTTTACTTGTCATTATAATTATACTTATACTATAATTATAATATTATTATTAATTTATTATTAATTTATTATTTATTAAATTAAATTAAAGATATTTTTTTTTATATTAATAACGTTAATATGTATACAAATAATATTGAATTAAATTTAAATGATGTTTATAATAGTGATCCTGAAAAATTTATTAATAAAAAATATACATTCAATAATTCAGAATATAATATTATAAAATACAATAAAGAACTACTTACTAAATATAAAGATAATGAAGATGAATTTAATTTTATGTCAAAATTTAGATCAGTTGTAATACAAAATAACAAAGTAATAACTTATAGTCCTGGTAAATCAATTAATTATGAAAAATTTATAGAAAAATATAGTATCAATAATTCTTGGGTGGAAGATTTTATAGACGGAACAATGATAAATGTTTTTTATGATAAAATAAATAAAATTTGGGAAATTGCAACAAAATCTACTGTTGGTGGTAATATTAGTTTTTTTAATGATATAAAAAATTATAATTATTTTACTAATAATCAAAATAATCAAAATAATGTAAATAATGAAAATAATGAAAATAATGTAAATAATGAAAATAATGTAAATAATGAAAATAATGAAAATAATGAAAATAATGAAAATAATGATTATACATTTCGCTCTATGTTTTTTGAAGCTTGTAATTTAAACAATTTAAATTTAAATACCTTAAATACTAATTATACTTATACTTTTATTTTACAACATCCATTAAATAGAATTGTTACACCGATTACTATTCCAAGTATTTATTTAATTAAAGTTTATGAAATTAATAATATTGGAGAAAATAAAGCATCAATTAAAGAATTAAATTTACAAAATTTTATAAGCAGTTTACCTTACGTTTTTTTGAATACCAATGTTAAATTTATTAATAAATATTCTATTAATGATAATTTTGATAGTGTTAAAAATTATTATACTAGTAATGAAATACCTTATTATTGTGTAGGTTGTATGATATATAATGAAGATGGAACACGTACTAAACTAAGAAATAATAATTACGAAATTGTAAGAAAATTAAGAGGTAATCACCCTAAATTACAATATAATTATTTATGTTTAAAACAAGAAAATAAAATAAAAGAATTTTTATACTATTATCCTGAACATAATTACATTTTTAATAAATTTAAAATTAAAACATTTCAATATACAAATCAACTTTTTATGAACTATATTAGTTGTTTCATTAGAAAAGAAAAACATTTAAAAGAATATGAATTTCAATTTAAAAATCATATGTACAAACTTCATGAAAAATATAAAACTGAACTTAAACCAAATAAAAAAAGTATTGATAAAAAATTTGTAATCGATTATTTTAATCAGCTTCATCCAGCACAGCAAATGTTTGTTATAAACTATAGTAGGGAAACCGCTTCTAAAGCTATAACTAGTGAAGAAACCACCTTAAACGCGACAAATAGCGAAGAAACTAAAGATGTAAATATGAATACTGAATCTGTTGTATTAGTAAATTAATTAGTATCTAATATATCTTCCATTAACATTCCACCCAAAAATCCTGTCATCATAGATGTAACAAGATCATTATAATAAGGATTTTGACCAATTACAACTTGTTGTCTTTGCTGATTATTATGTAAATATAATTCATTATAACTTGGTAAATCATCCATATATAATGGAGAACATATTGGAATATTATTAGAAATATCAATTTTATTTTGTAATGATTGTCCTATTATCAAGGGTCTAATTTTTGGATCATCTTGATAATTATTATTTTTACTAAAAATCTCACAAATATTTCCCATTAATAATATTATATAAAAAATAATATTATTAATTATTTTATTATTCTTCATTTAACTTGTTGTAACCGAATATTTTAATTTTATTGCTATAAAAAAATAAAAAAATAAAAAAACCAACAAAATATTAAATTAGGAAGGATCTTAAGGAAACCTAGGTTTCATTATAATCAATCAGATTTAAAGAAATTTCTGATTTCATTTAATAAAATTAAGCTAGCATTAACGCTTTCTTCAATTAATAAAATTATATCATCTTTTTGAATTATTTCTTTAAAACTAATTTTAATAATACTATGTGTATCATGTGGATGTTTCTTTAAAAATCCAACATAATTTAATTCTTTTTTTTCTTTAAAATATACATTATATAAATAAAATTCAATAATTTTACCAATAGTATAATCTTCATTTTCCAGTGTTAAAATATATGTATTTTCCATTGTATCATTGGCTGAATAAATTAAGTCACTATTTTCTTTAAACGAATCAAGTGCTACATATAATTTTTTTATAATAATATTACTAGCTAACTCTAATAATTTATAATTACTATATATTCCAATAGTTTCTAGTATAAAATCAAAACTATCGTCTAAAAATAATCTTTTTGCATCTAAAAGCATCCAATCTTTTTTCATAAAATTAATTTCTTCTTTAGCATAAGAATCTTTAAGACTTTTTTCTTTAATTTCCCATTCTTCTTTAATTCTTGAAGTATCTAAAGTATTACCATATGCTGCTGTTGAAACAACATTAAACATATTATTATCTTTTGCATTACTTATTTCTAATTTTGCTTCTAAATTTATTTCTTCTAAATCAGAAATACTATTTAATGAAGGTAATAATCTTACAATATCAATATAATCTCCTGTAATAGGATCTGGAGGAAATATTTTTGTAGTTTCTGTTTTTGATAATTTTTTTTCTAATTTAATATTTTTTATTTCAAAATCTTCTGAAGTTGCATAAATAATATTATTAGTAGTATTTTGTTTGTTAAGTGTTACAATATAATCATCTAATGGAAAACTTTCAATATCATCAATATGAATAGGAATACTACTAATTCTTTGTTTAATTAATTCATTATTAAGACGAGTTTTATTACTAATTATATTTACATTGTTTTTTTCATGTGGTTCAGTTTTAATAACTATACATGGAATCTCTGATAATAATGTACGTCGTATTGCATTGATATAACTAACGTTTATATTACTAATTGTAAATTTTAAAGTATTATTATTTTCTTCTAAATTAGAAATTTTTACTTTTGTTGCCATTATTTATTATATAAATAAATTTTTAATAAAAAATTTATTCAATTTTAATTATTTTAATTATTTTAATTATTTTAATTATTTTAATTATTTTAATTATTTTAATTATTTTAATTATTTTAATTATTTTA
>MDSX01016669.1_pt1 | contig 10440 bp, 5 predicted proteins | sample 811141 | NCBI WGS metagenome assembly MDSX01 (sample SAMN05326642, study PRJNA326480) | marine metagenome | isolation source: seawater | place: Atlantic Ocean: South East | collected 2010
GGGAGCTTTTTGAACGCGAAAGTGAGAGAGATTCTTTGCGACGTGGAAGAAGAGAGAGAGGAGAATAATACCAAGAAGACGAAAGAAGAAGACGCGGAGATGATGGAGTCGTCGCCGACCGCGTCGACCAGAGAAAGCTTTGAGACGAGTCGAAGGAAAAAGGAAGAGCAACAACAACAGGAAAAGAAAGAACGCGGCGCGAGTGCGAACGACGAACCCGTTCGCGCGGCGGAAAGAAGCGCGGCGACGAGCGGAAACGGGTCAGAGCCGATGTCGTGGACGCACACGAATGCGAACGAGGAAGAAGAGGGAGAGGAAATAACGTCGCCTGATGATGGATTTACGAAAGTGACCCGTAAAGCAGAGCGCAAGGAAGAAATGAGACGAAGAAGATTGGAGGAAGATTTAGAAGCGGAGAGACGACGCGAGCAAACGAAACGAGAACGAGAGGAGAAGAAGGCGAGAGAGGAAGCGGAGAGAATGCAAAACAGAGTCGAGGATTTTAAAAGAGAAAAGGAACGAACAGAAAAACAAGACGCTGATATTGCAATGTGGCGTGATTTGGCTACGAAACGTTTAGCAGAGGCAGGCGTATATAAGCTCGCGGAGGAAGGTGATTTATACGCGGTTCTTACGTTAACGATGGAGGACATGGCATCTCAGATAGTCAACGCACTCAAATCCATCGAAGAGTATTACAAGAAAGCGCTGAAAAGGTTCCATCCAGATACATCTCGTACGATAGAACAAAAAGTTTTCAACGAGGAAACATTCAAAATCTTGCGCATGTCACGCGATAAATGGGTGGAAAAAGGTAAACCGCTCAGTGAAAAGCAACCACAAACAGGCCCGCAAACGCCACGGGAGGCGAAATTTTCCAAACGAGACGCTCAATCGACCGGGAAAAAGTGGTCGCGTGCGACCGGTTCGAGCGGCACGCGCCGTGGGTCGCCACCGACGAATGGGTCCAACGCCTCTTCGCAAACGAACGGTGGTTTTCGCGACCCGTTCTCAAACGCGCAACGGCACGGCTTTACTAACGCGGCGAAGAAACCGTTCAGCACTGAACAAAGGAAAAGTAACGAAAATCAGCCATCGTCGCCGTCGACGCGATTGTAACAACACAGAAAGAATAGGGAGGAGAGAGAATAGGAGAATCTCAAAACATCATTAGAAAGAAGAATGCGTGCGCACTAGCTCTGTAGACTACTAGATTTTTTGTGGGTAGGACACGAAAGTAAAAATAGACATCACGTCGTCACAAAAGAAGCGCTAAACTTCGGAGTACATGTTCGCCATCCGTATCGCGTATCATCTTCATCCTCTCCAAGTATCATCGAAACGAGTCTCGTCGCTATCGAACGACGAGAGCACGCGGCGAAAAGTTCAATCTCATTCGCGCGATCAAAACCTTCGTCGTAATAAACTTCTTCGTTCTAAAAGCACTTCTAAAGGCATGGCAACGAATTCCGCGAAAACCATCTTAACTCCCGACGCGTCGAGCGCGTTGATTTCCCCAGAAGACGTGCGCCAGAATCTCTCCTCGTTCAAAATCCTCGACGCGAGTTGGTACATGCCGTTTGTCCAACGGTCGCCGAAATGTGAGTTTCAAGTTTCCAGGATAAAAAATTCGCAATTTTTCGACGTGGACAAAGTCTCGGACTTGAACGAGAAAAGTTTACCGCACATGTTACCGAACGAGAAAGCGTTCGCGATGGCGTGCGACGCGTTAGATATCGATAACGACTCTGATATTGTGATATACGATCGAGCAGATAATGGCATTTTCAGTGCGGCGAGATTGTGGTGGATGTTTAAAGTGTTCGGCCATGGCGGTTCGGTCAGAGTGTTAAACGGCGGGTTCAAGGCATACGAGAAATTGTATTCTGAAGATGCGAACGGAATGGATACAAATGAAGTGCCGACGGACGTGGTAGAGAAGAGCGAGAGAGCGTGCGTAGAAGCGTACGAAAAAGGAGATTCTGTGACGACCAAGTACAAAGCGAAATTAGATACTAGTCGATTAGCCACAGCAGAGAGCGTAAAAAAAGACGTGTGCGAAACGAACGCGAAGCAGTGCGTAGACGCGAGGCCGAAAGGACGATTTGAAGGGACAACGCCCGAACCGAGAGCCGGTTTGGCGTGTGGGTGTATTCCGAATTCGAAAAATGTCCCATTCCCGGAAGTTTTAGACGCGGAGACTGGAAAGTTTAAAGATGCGGAGCAGTTGAAACAAGTTTTCCAAGAGGCTGGGATGGAGTTGGACAATCAGTCGAAGAAAATCGTAGCGACATGCGGCACCGGGGTGACCGCGTGTATATTAACGTTAGGAATGCACGAAGTTGGAAGAGACGACGTGGAAGTGTATGATGGATCCTGGTGCGAATGGGGAAGTCGCTCGGACGTGCCTGTAAAAACGGCAGCGTCTACCTAGAAAGAACTCGAGAAGAACAGAACACTGTTGTACAATGATGATAAATGATCAATATGATTGTCTAACTACAACGTCAATAGTAACTTGAAGTCTTCGATCGTTTTCTCCAATGCGGCAATTTCTTGTTTTTGCAACTCAAACTTTTCGCTATTTTGCGCGCGGATATTTTCAGGTACTCTCTCTTCATACGTGTCTTCGCTCATAGTTTTCTCTAACTTTGCGTTCAGTTCCGAGACTAATTTCAATTTCTTCTCGAACGATTTCGTCTCTTTCTCTGCATCGACGTGGCCCTTTAACTCGAGATAGACGGTTAACTGATCGTTGATTACGGCTGCTCCGCACCCAACCGGCGCGTCCACGTTTGCATCGATGACAATGTCACCAACGGAAGCTAACGTTTGGATGCCGCTAAAATTTTCTCGAATGGCATCGACGACGTTTTGGTCCGAACATTTTGCGTACGCGTTCGGTTTGGCTCTCGCCGGAACGTTGTAGTTGGACTTCATTGAGCGCAAAGATTTGACGAATTCGATCGCATCTCGCATGGATTTTTCCACTTTCTCGTTCGCCCATTTCTCTTGCGATTTCGGGTACACGGCAATCATAATCGACGGCGGCGTTTCTGCGCTTTGTTTTCTTGGCAACCGCTGCCACAATTCTTCCGTGACAAACGGCATGAACGGATGCAACATCTTCAATCCAGCGTCTAATGTAACCCACAAGGCGTCTCTCGTTTTCTTTTTCGCCACTTCGTCGTCGCCATCCATCGTTGGCTTGATGATTTCGATGAACACGTCGCAGAGGTCATTTTTCCAAAACTGATAAATAGCATCGGTGGCGTAGTTGAAGTTGTACGATTCCATCGATTCGTCGACGACAGATAACGTGTTGTTCAAGCGCGAAATGATCCATCGCGCGGCAATCGGACTGGATGCGTCGGAAATATCCAACTCGTTGTACTCGTTATCGACGGGTTCGTATGCGTCGCCCAAATTCGCCATGGCGAATTTGATTGCGTTCCAAAGTTTGTTACACCAGTGTCTATACGCGTGCACACGCAAAACGTCCAGGTTAACGTCGTTACCTTGTCCAGTGTAGGACATCAGAGCGAATCGAAGTGCGTCGGTTCCGCATTCTGGGATACCTTGCGGGTAATCTTGTTTCTGCCCCGCCGTCGCTTTCTTCAACTCTTTCTCTTCTAAGTTACCACTCGCCAAGGTTTCGTGGAGCTCTTCCAGCGAGATACCTTCGATAACGTTGATTGGATCGATGACGTTCCCTAACGATTTGGACATTTTGCGTCCGTGCGCGTCTCTCACCATGGCGTGTAAGAAAACCTGCTTAAACGGTACTTTACCGGTTAACTTCATACCCATCATGACCATTCTCGCCACCCAGAAGAACAAAATGTCGTGACCAGTTTCGAGTAACGACGTCGGGTAGAAATCTCTCAAATCTGGCGTCTCGTCTGGCCATCCAAACACGGAAAACGGGAACAATCCGGAAGAAAACCACGTGTCCAAAACGTCCTCGTCTTGCGCCAGAGTGAATTTCCTGCCTGGAAACTTCTTCTCGGCTGACTTTTGCGCCTCCGCTTCGTCTCTTCCGACGACCCATCGGTCGACTTTTTCGCTCGTCCCTCCTGGCAAACCATTGTTCTTTTGATCGTCGTCAAAGTTGACGTAAAATGCCGGAATTCTGTGGCCCCACCACAATTGTCTGGAAATGCACCAATCGCGAATGTTTTCCAACCATCGAAACCACGTCGCTTCTTGCTCTTTCGGGATAATTTCCATTCGTCCGTCTCTGACCGCGTCACACGCTTCTTTTGCCATATCTGCGCAGTTCACCCACCATTGCGGTTTCAACATCGGTTCGATGACATCTTTCGATCTCGAACAGAGACCGAGTCTCATTGGGTTCGGTGCTTTCCCTCTGTACAAACCGAGCTCTTCCAACTTCTTCTCAATCGCAACTCTGCATTCGAAACGTTTCATTCCTTTAAACAAATCGCCACCGACGTCGTTTATGATCCCATCTTCGCTGAAGCAATTGATGAATTGTAAATTGTGTCTTTTGCCAGTTTGAAAATCGTTCGGGTCGTGCGCTGGGGTGATTTTCACACAACCGGTACCAAATTCCATATCGACCAAAACTTCGTCGCAAATGATTGGGATTTCTCGAGCACTATCGAACGGATGGACTAAGGTCTTTCCATGATATTTCTTGTACCTCTCGTCTTCTGGATGAACGGCAACAGCGACGTCGCCCAGCATGGTTTCAATACGCGTCGTCGCGACCACCAATTCGTCGCCGTTCGGATCGTCTTTAATCTTATACGCGAACGACGTAATTACCCCAAACTCAACTTTCTTCAAGTGACCTGGAACCTGTAACATTGTTGGTCCTTCTACGTCGATGTAATCCACCTCGATATCCGAAATCGCCGTCTTCAACTGGCAACTCCAATTGACCAATCGATTGTCTCTGTAAATCAATCCGTCTTCGTGCATCTTCACGAACGCCTCCTTCACGGCCTTTGATAACTTCTCGTCCATCGTAAATGCCTCTCTCGTCCAATCTAAACTCGATCCGAGTCTCCTCAACTGGTTAAAAATCTTCCCGCCGTACTCGCTTTTCCACTCGAAGACTTTCTCGAGAAACTTGTCTCTCCCTAAATCGTGTCTCGTGATTCCATTTTCTCTCATCAACTTTTTCTCGACGACGGTTTGCGTGGCAATTCCAGCGTGATCTGTCCCAGGCACCCACAACGCTTCGTACCCGCCCATTCTCCTCCACCTGACGATGGTATCTTGAATCGAGTTCGTCAACGCGTGCCCGATGTGCAACGCGCCGGTAACGTTCGGCGGCGGAATCACAATGACAAATTTCGGTTTGTCCGACCCATTCGTGGCTTCGAAATATTTCTTCTCTTCCCACCAATCGTACCACGCGGCTTCGACTGCGACTGGATTATAGCTCGTTGCCATCGGTACGGTCGTCACGTTCTTCTTCTTCCCTTTCTCAGTGTTCAGCGCGTCTTTCAGAGCTAATTCATCCTCCGGTGAAGGGCCTTTCGCTTCTTTCTTTTTCTTCTTCTCCGCTTTCTCTTTCTTCGGCTCGTTCGCCTTCGCCGCCAAGGCTGCTTGTTTCGCCGCTTGTTTCGCCGCGAACTTCGCGTCTTTTTCCGCCTTGGCTTTTTTCTTCTTCGCCTCGCGTTCCAGCTGCTCCTGCGTCTTCGCCGCCCCCTTTTGGGGCGGTTGATCCTTTGGGTGTGCCGACGATGATGTCGTCGCGGATCCAGAGTCCGCCGTCATGATGATGATGATGATGTATGCGCACAAAAAAACACTTTGCGATTCTTCTTCTTCGCTGCTCGTTACGTTGTTGTTTTGCGTCTTCTCAAAGAAGAGTATTCGAAGAAAGAACACCAACCGAGAAGGCACAGAGCAGGTCGTCAAAGGGACTCTTCTTCTTTTCGAGCACCTCCTCCTCCTCCGCGAAAGTCGTCGTCTTTATTACGCACCATTTTTTGTCTTTCACGTAATAAAGGTTTGTGTCTTCTTTTTTTAGGGTTTAGGGTTTTGTGAACTGTTATAGAAAAAAAAACTCTCTCGATGTTTTTTTTGTCTTCTCTTTCTTCTCTCTCTCTCTCTCTCGAGTAATAACTCGTAAATAAAACAACGAATAATAATAACGAGTGAACTATCTCTATCTTGAGACGAGACTTTTTTAGGAGTAGTGGTACGGTATCATCGCAGACCGAGAAGAAGAAGAAGAAGAAGAACTTTTTTGTTGGGCGTGAGAGACGAAGACGAAGAACGACGAGGTGCCATTATTGTCTTCCTCCAATTCGACGAGAGACTCTGCGACGATGATGATGGAAAAAATCGGACGGAACACCGACCACGCGCCGCCGCGTTTCGTGCGCGTTCGAGAGTTCCTTCGGGCGCGAGGCGAAGAGACGAAATGGCTCGTCGAAAGCCTGAAACGTAAAACGGGCGAGGAGAAGTTCGGGAGCGACGCGCTGGATGCGCGAGCGCGACGACGAGCGACCAGTCCGAGAAATTGGAAATTCTGGCAACGAGAAAAGAGGAAGAGAAAAAGAGGGCCCTCGTCGGACGAGACGAACGAAAGAGGCGTCGTCGAGGGACGGGAGGAGGCGACGTGCAGAAAGAAACGACGGAAGGAGACGAGGAAAACGCGATGGGTGAGAGAGAGCGGACGGTTGGCCACGCACGAGTGGTTGGCGAAGAGGTACGGGAGATGTCGAATTCATTTTTTCACTTTCTCTCTCTCTCGTCTCGGGACGAGCGCGCGCGCGAACAAAATATGCCGATGAAGAAGAAATACGCACCCAGCCAATCCGAGATGAACACGATGGCGACACGCGATTTAGTTACCTGACAGTACTCACTGAGGCATGAATGTGTTTGTGTTTATTCTCTCTCTTTTATTTGTCGATGTGCACTTATATTTCTCCAACTCTTTTATTTTTATCCATCGATAACGCGCAGGTTTGTTATGACTTCTGTATCTTCCGCGAATAAAGAGCAGAGCCTCACGGAAAAGGAAAAGAAAGTGGAGAGAGACAACGCATCGAAACTTGCACATGCGTTAGGAATAGATATGACGGTGCTGAACAACAGCATGGCACTTCGCGTGTTGCCGTTACATCTGTTCGGTAAAAATCGAGGGGCGAGATCGATGACGAAAGCGTGGAAGTCGGCGGCGGTGGTGCACGACGCGACGTACTTGTTGTATCGGAGGAACGAAGACGATTCGGTTGTACCTAACGAAAACGTACTGCCGAAACACGTTCGACAAACTTTTTGCGACGACGAAATCGCAAGTCTCGCGCGATTAGACGTCGTGGGAAAATTAGCGTTGAAACTCATCAACGAAACTCTTCGCACGTCAATCAAGTTTAGGAAAATTGGAACCATAAAGAAGCAAATTGAAAGATTCAATGGAAACGGAGATGGTATACAATTCGCTGTAGTTGTTGCCGCAGATCCACGTAAAGTGTACGCCGACGACGAAGTTACGCCCCCCCCGAAAAAAGACGAAGACGAAAATATACACGTATCTTCGTTACCTCCGAGCGAAAAGGATATCTCAGACGCGCGCCATGATGCAAAAATCATTCGGGCGAGATTGTTAGCTGGTATTGGTTTGAATGATATCGTAGCGAATGCGAATATTGATCTTTCTGTGCTTCAACGAAAGTTTCGCGTGTGCGCGGTTGCGAGGCCAAATAACGATGGCGCATCGTTGTATTTCAACGCCAATTGGGGACCAATTGTATTGAAATCGTTGGTGAATCGCGGCGCGTACGTGGCTGGTGTGTGTGAATGGAGCGATTTGGGTGTTTGGCGAGGAGCAAATGTCGAGCACTTGCGTTCGATTTTCAATGGTAAGGAAACGATTAAACCCGATACTCCGAGAACGCGAATTGTCTTGAGGTTCCCGAAGAAAGGTGTCGGAAAAAAAGGCGATGCCGTTTATGACGAAGGTGGGAGCATTAAAATTGGGAACATCGATCGCGTCACGCCAGTTTCTATAGCTATTGCAGTCGCTTCGGCATCGGTTCTCGCATCCGAGTGGTCCGAAATTGCATCGAAAAGAAAGAAAGGAGGCGTCAAAGTTCTCGTCAAATCGGCGACAAAAGGCGACGTGCGCGCGTTTGCATTTTCGGCTACAGAAACGAACGGGGACTTCAGCTGGTGGTAGCAGTAAAAATAGTATGCATTGAAAAAATAGATTTGTAGTGCACACGTTGATGTGTGTTTATGTACCAGTAATAATTCTATGCTTTGCTATTACGTTTCGGCGCCGCCGGAAACTTCTTTTAGTTTAGCTTCGCACTGCGCCTTATCCATCCCCGGGAACTCGAACTGCCACTCTACGGTTTTCTCTATCCATTGTTTCAACAACGGTCCAGGTTTTTCCATGCCTACCGCTTTCATCACCTCTTTACCATCTAAAATGGGTTTTAATTCCCACGGATTACCAACACTATCTTTTTTATCGACGAGTTCCAATTCATCCTTCACTCTAAAAAACGCTTCTTTACACTTTTCGGCGACGCTTTCAGCGACGGCGACTTCGTCGATGTCACCATGCGTTCGTTTCAACGCGTCATCTAAAGCCGCGACGATGAAAACGATATCGTAATCTTTACCAATCGATCGAATTTTCAACCCGGCTTCGGTTCTCGTGAACTTTTTCAAGTTATCGAAAATTACTTCTTTTGTCGCGTCAATATTGGAGTGCGTTCGAACGACACTCTCCGCGTCTTTGTTTCGCAACTTTAACGATTCCATCACGATGACTTCGCTCAAAGGCACTTCTTTCTTCTTCTTCGTCACCGCCTTATTCTTCTTCAAACCTAACAGCCACAAGGCTAAATAAAACCGTTCTTTGCGATCGGTTTCTGCGCTCGTATCCGCGCCTTCTGTTACGCCTTCAAACATTCCCAAGGCCGTAGCGACTCTCATCCCAACCGCGACTGCTTTGACGCCAAACTCCTGCATTTCCATCGAGAATGTTTCTTCGCAATCCATCACAATCCCACCCATCTTCATCTTCGTCACCCATTGCACGGCCAAGTGCGGATTCGGTCCTCTCAACATCCCCGCTACTTCCTTCCCTACTCGTTCTCTGCTCACTTTCGTTCTCAACCCTTCTCTCACTTGTTCGTCTTCCACCGCGACACCAATATCGTCCGCCAATTTAAACGCGTACCTTGCTGCAAACCTCACCGCTCTCAAAACCCTCAATGGATCGTCCACGAACGTCCTCTTCGCTTCCAACGGCGTCCGGCACAACCCGATTTTCAAATCCTCGATTCCTTTCCCGGTAAAATCTTCCACTTTCTTTTCGTTCAAGTTATAATACAACGCGTTAATCGTCAGGTCTCTTCTCATGGCGTCTTCCAATGGCGTTCCAAAACTCATGGTTGGAATTCTCGACTCGTCGGCGTAGGATTCCGAACGCAAATTCACAAAGTCCAACCACACGTCTCGCACTTTCATCGTCGCCGTTTCCAGATGTTTCGATTGTTCCGGGTTCGACTGTATGACGCCGACGCCGCTCACCTCTTCGCCTTTCCGCGTCAAGTAGTCGTTCACTTTCGCCGCAAACTCCGCGCCGACGCACGTATCTAACGCGACGTCGATATCGTTCGATTCGAGACCGAGAAGTTTGTCCCTCACCCACCCTCCGGCAACTCGCAGCGTCGGCGTTTTTGGTCGTCGTTTTTGGTCGTCGTCGTCGTTTTCGGTACAAATTTTTTTGTCCTCCTCCACCACGTCCAGGAGCAGAGAAAACACCTCGTCTTCTTTTCTCGTCAGCGCGATGTCCGCGTTTTCTTTCATCGTCATCCTTCTTTTCCGCAACAAAACTTGGTCGATATCGCAAAGGTGACTGTTCTTCATTCTGTTCTCGTCAAAGCCGTCCGTCGAGGACACAGACGCGAACGACGAGACGACGACCGTTCCTTTTCGTCCTGGCTTTTCTCGCAACAACAACAACGTCTTTCTCGTCGTCGTCGTCTCTTTGAAAGTTTCGATTCCAATTCGTCTTTGGGTACCAAAAAATTTTTTTTGTCGACGACGATGATGATGATGATGATGCGCAAGTCTTCTTCGCGGTTCAAACAACACTCTTTCGCGTGGTGGTGGTCGCGGGAGTGTTGCTGCCCCGATCGAATGCAGCAGCAGCGACTGGCTTCCTATGCGGAAGCGCATGCACCTTTTACACAAACGTTGTTGCGTTTTTTTGGCTTGGACGATTTTGAAGAGGAGGTACTACTCTACTAATGCTTTTTCTTCAATTCATAAGACGACACAAACGCGACTTTGTGGCGCTTTTTCTGTCCGCTGTCTTTGGCTCTTTTTTTTTCGGAATCACTCAAAAAACATACCCAAAAAGTGAGTCATACTCATCATGTGCAATGTGTATGTTTTTTGAGTCAAATGAGTATATCGACCACCAAAGAACGA
>MDSX01082968.1_pt1 | contig 10440 bp, 5 predicted proteins | sample 811141 | NCBI WGS metagenome assembly MDSX01 (sample SAMN05326642, study PRJNA326480) | marine metagenome | isolation source: seawater | place: Atlantic Ocean: South East | collected 2010
TCCACAAGGCATTTCATAGCCTAAACCTAATTTCCATATATCTGTTGTGTTAGAAGTTCTTTCAACAGATGTTCCCATAGCATACCCATTGTTTTCACAGATAAAAACAACTGGTAATTTCCAAAGCATTGCTAGGTTAAATGTCTCATGTAATGAGCCTTGTCTAGCAGCTCCATCACCAAAATAACAAAGAGTTGCTGCATCACTCCCGTGATATTTATCACCAAACGCAATCCCGGCACCTAATGGAATTTGACCGCCCACAATTCCATGTCCACCATAAAACCTATGCTCTTTAGAAAAAATATGCATTGACCCACCCAATCCCTGGGATGTTCCTGAAGCTTTTCCGTACAGTTCGGCCATAACTTTTTTTGGATCAACACCCATACCTATAGGTTGAACGTGATTTCTGTAAGCGGTGATCATCTTGTCTTTTGATAAATCCATAGCGTGTAATGATCCCGCTAGGACAGCCTCTTGACCATTATAAAGATGAAGGAAACCTCTAACTTTTTGCTGAATATAAACAGCTGCTAGCTTGTCCTCAAACTTTCTCCAGAATAGCATGTCCTCATACCAAGATAAATATGTGTCTTTAGTAATCTTTTTCATGGGTTAATATTGAATCTACAAAAATAAGGCATAGAATGTCCATTGCAAAAGGCAAAATAATATATTTTTAAAAGAAAAACTAGTATTCTAAGTAGCTATTGGAACCAAAGTCAAAAGTAAGAGAAAATCTCAATGTGTTTTCTAAAGGGCTAGGAACTCTAGATGCTGAAAAAAGATATGATAAATCTACTCTGGTTCCTGAAAATTTAAACCCTGCTCCAAGGGCTAAAAATTTTCGTGCACCCTTGTCTTCACTTTCATTAAAATATCCAGCTCTAAGCGCAAAAGAATCATCATAGACATATTCTGCACCAATTGCCCAAGTAAATTCTTTTAATTCTTCGCTAAATCCTCCTGGTGCATCATTAAAGGATTGAAAAATTCCAGATAAAAAATCAACATTAGGGTCTTGACCCTCAAATATAACATAATCAGAAGAAGTTAATTCGCCCAATTCATCAACACCTTCATCGTAAATTCCATTTTCATTTATATCAGTAAAATTATACTCTCTTCCATATATTGGTGGTGTTGGAACCAGTAATTTTGCGACTTCAGCCGTTACAGCTACTTTGTTATATTGATCTAATAGAAAATCAAAACCACCTCCCAAACGTAATGTAGCTGGAATGAATGTTTCACTATTTTGATTATTATCATATTTTATTTTGGGACCGATGTTTTGTAATGCAAAGCCAGCTCTAATTCTTCCATCGATATCTCCGAAAGTTTGTTCTTCGCCCTGAAAATAACCAGAAATATCAACAGCAAAACTACTTGCTGCTGTTGCATCAGGATCAGTTAAGGCAATCTTTAAATCAGACCTTAAATATCTTAGAGCTACTCCAAGTGAGAATTGATTTGCTAACCTCAAGGAGTAAGAAACATCCATTGTCATTTCATTAGGTTTTGCTATTAAAGCTTGTGAAAATTCGTCCTGAATAAGTTCAATTTCACCTAATGAAAAATATCTCAAGCTAATTGCAAAAGCACTTCTTTCATTAATTCTGTTAAAATATGTCAAATTTCCTAATGATATATCGTTTACTAGTTTGCTTAGATAAGGTGTGTAACTTAATCCAAACCCTGATTTAGTCTCAGAGAAAACATATTTTGATGGATTCCAAAACTGGGAATAAACATCTACAGTAGTTGCCACGCCCATATCACCCATACTAGCAGCTCTTGCGTCAGATGCAATTAATAAAAAAGGAACTCCAGTTGTAATAACTCTACTATCAGTTTCATTTGGAATCACCACTGTTGAAGTTTGAGAATTAACATTGACAGCAATAATGCTTATCATCATTGATAAAATATATTTTTTCATTTCCATATTGTTAGCAAATATACTGTTTTATAGTATTACTAGCTTCTCCGTTTTTGATACACTTTTATTTAATGATTCTGATCTAACATTTAATTTATAAATATATACTCCTTTTGCTACTTTATCACCAAAATCATCTCTACCATTCCAATATAAATCACTTGAAAAACTATTGTTACCAAATGATTCGGTTGTACCTAAAATTGTTTTTACAAGTTTTCCAGAAACAGTGAATACTTGTATAGTAACGTTTAAAGGAGTTGAACTATTGTGATTAAACCAAAATTCTGTATAATCGATGAAAGGATTTGGATAATTAAGTACATTTTCAATTACCAAGTCTTGATTCTCATCAAATACAGTGAATTCAATTTCAGACTCAGATGAATTATTATAAACATCCCATGCCTTTAATGTTAGAATGTGACTTCCTGGGCTGATATCGCTTAACGGAAAATTTATTGTACCATTTTGAAAATCATCAATATTAGCTTGATAATACTGATTTAAGACATATGAATTTTCTTGATTAGAATCCAGAGTTGCTATGATATCATGACCAACACCGCTAGAGGTGTTTATTCCGTTCTCATCAAAAAGCTTTACAATTAAGTTTGGATTTTCATTTGTAATACCACCATTAATAAAAGATTCATCATTCATAAATAATTCAATTTCAGGACCTATATTATCCTCATCTGCATTCTCATTAATTCCACCTATTAATACAGAAACATTATAACCATTCTTGTCCTGTAAACTATTATTTTCCTTTGAATAAAAACTAAACTTTCCAAAATCTACTTGCATCCCAACGTCTTTTGGAACTACAAAATTGAATTCAAATTCACCATTACTAATAGTCGATTTTCCTCTAAACAAAGTTTCACCTAAAGTTTTGAAATCTAATAGTATAAGATTACCCAAATTGTCTGTTGTACCATCATTTCCCAAAGTTGATCTTTCTATTTCTTTGTCATAAACCGTCGCTGTCAATTCTCCCTGATAATCATTCATTAATTGACCATCAGAATCAAGCACATTACCTTTGATATTCACTAAGTCTAGACCACGAATATTTGATGCAAATTCGCTTACAGGAATATCATTAACCTTTGTGATTATTATTTGAGGCTCAGGAATTGATAATTTCATTGCGGGATCTCCGATAAAAAATACAAGCCTTCTTTGATCAGAATTAGAAATTGAAGGATCAATTTTAGTTAATCTTAAAGCTTCTGCCATTGTGGTGTAGGAGCCTGAATCTAACGAAAATAAGTAATTTTCGAGTGTTAAATTAAAATTAACCCCAACCGAAACAAAAATTTGACGGGTAGTTGTAATCAATGCAATTGATCCTCCATGTTTATTCCAGTACAAGTATTCACCTGCTGTTTCACGATTTGGATTATCAAACTTTGTAAACTCACAGGTAACCGAAACAAAACAATTAAATTTATCATTATTAATATCAGCTGCATCAATTTTATCAAATATTCTTTCTCTAGCCAAACCATCTTCACCTCCGTGACCAAAATAGTTTACAACTAAAGCACCTTGTTTCATACCATTAATTAGCTGATTTTTTACCTCTGGATACCTTTCACCACCCGATGAGGTTTCTTGATTGAATGCGTCGGCTAATATTTTTTTTGCATTAAAAAAAGGTTTGTTATCGGTGATTAAATCTGCAATATCATTTGATGTTGATTGAATTATGTTTTCCCAAGGTTCGTCAACATCATCTGAAACAACAATTATTTTGTTTCTCCAATCACTGAATGAATTTTGACTATAATAAGTTTCGATTTTATCAACTAAATCCTTTGCTCTATTATTCGAATCAGCTAAAATTCTTCCAACCGCAATATCAAGTTTATTTGAGTTTGTCATCATTCCCTCTCCCAGATCCATCATACCAAAAAAATCATCGGAAACATACGAGCTAGAAAGACTAAAACTATTTAAAGAATTCCATGAAGGTATAATATTAGTATTATTTGGAATTCTATCCTTGTAGTCATAGGATGCATCACCAAAAAGACATAAATATTTTAAGGAATTATTGTTATTAGAATTATTATAAACATACCTAATAAAATTTCTAATTGCTGAAATATCTTGGTTACCTGAGCTAAACTCATTATAAATCTTTTGTAATTCAACAACTTTTACGTTTAACCCATTTACATCTCTATTTATATTTCCTAATCTTTCTGCTTCATAAAGCATTTCGGATCTAGCAATTATTATGTACTCAACAGGTTCAATTTCATTAAAGGAGTTAAGAAAAATATTTTCTTTGATATTTTGATTAGAAATCTGTGAATCATCCTCAATGGTCGGAATGTAAAAATCTACTCCATCATATGCAACAAACTTATTTGAAGATGAATAAACTGATTTGAATGTTAAATTATTTTCTTGATTGTGAGGTATTTCTAAAACATTTGAAATATTTGAAACATCCCAAACACTTAATATATTGTCGCTGTTTGAAATTTGATAATTTACAATTTCAGATTCAAAATCTAAATCATTATTGTAAAAGGTTAATTGACCACCATTAAAATTCAAAGCAGAAATAGCTTCAATTGATATATAATCTAAGTAAGCAGATGAGGAAGGATTTCCATTATTGTTATAGGTCAATGTAATGTTTGCTTGAGATGAATTCAAATTAATATTTGATGAAAAACTATCTCCTGTTGCTAAAATTGGATCACCGATTGAACCAAAAACCATTGTGGATAATTGTGTTCCGTTTATTTCTACTGACATTGTAGTGACAATTTCTGAAGTAGCTGCTGCACTAATTTTCAAATTCACTGGTTGATCAACAATTATGTTTTCAATATCAAAACTGAATGTTTTGATATTTTCAAAATCAAATCTATCACCAAACCATCTTCTTCCAATTTTAGCAAGATTATAGTCGTCATTCTCATGAAATTGATAATTTGAATAATAATCAATTGAAAGGGATGGTTCTCCTTCTGGTTCGACTAAATCACTAATCCTTAAACCATCTTCTAATCCTATGGATAAAAAATATGATATTTTATCCTCATATAGGTTAAGATTTGTATTACTTTCTGAACTATATGCATTTGTACCTGTAGCATAGAAAAGAATATAGTCAGCAGAATCAAAACTCCCGTCTTCCTCTCCAAAAATTTTAATTGAATTTTCTACAGGATCAATTAAAAAATTTTCTGTGTTTTGCATTGTTAACATTTCTCCTCCATGACCAAATATTTTAATCTTTCTAGGGTCAATTGATTGAGTATCTACACCTAAATTTTCTAAAAAATTTCTGTCAATTTTATAAATACCGGATTCTTGTATAAAAAACTGGTACCAATCACCATTTCTCATCACAGATGACTGAATTGGGTTTTTTTTGTTTTTGGATCTATCTGAAAATCTGTAATTAATAATTAAACTCTCTACTTTCTTATATTTGCCGTCTTTAAAAATTATTGGATCTAACTCAAGAAACGAGAATATTTTATTTTTTGAAATTGATGAATTAAATCTAAAATGAGGTTCTCTTGAAAAGCTTATTTTTTCTAACCCATTATATTCAGCAATATCAATATCTGAATAAATAATGTTATTAATTTGTATTGATGATTCATCAATAATTTTATCACTACTCCATTGCTTAACTAAGCTAAAGTTTTCACCATAACTATAATTATCTTTAAAATTTTTAGTATTGGGTACTTGGTAAGAATTTTTTCCAATATTGTAATGCTTTTCCCCTTCCCAATCAATATCAATTTTTAATGATTGACCTAAGAGATTAGTGGAAAATATAAAGAGAACAGAAATAAGTAAAATCCTCATAAGTTGTAAAACGCTACAAAAGAATTTATATTATCAAAATTAATAATTAGTAAAAATAATATAATATTGATAACAAATAGTCGTTGAATTATATATAAATCAATATGATATAAATAATTGTAAAATGACTATTAATTATTATATTTGGTTGCTCTATAAAGGGTTTTAAAGTTTTGCTATGATAAAAAAATTAAAATTTTATTTTACAATATTGTTTAGTGTGATTATACTATTTTCTTTTGAAAGTTGCAATAAATCACAATTTTCGAATAATAGAAATTCTTCCTCTGCAACGGGTTGGGCAATCAACTCTAAAAAAGGTGGTTTTCAATATAACACAAAATTCAAAGGTCAAGAAACACCTCCTAATATGGTTCTAATTGAAGGTGGGACTTACACTAAAGGAAGAGTTCAAGACGACCCAATGAGAGACTGGAATAATACACCAAATCAACAACACGTACAATCATTCTACATGGACCAAACGGAAGTTACGAATATTATGTATCTAGAATATCTTGATTGGTTAAAAAGAAATACAAACGATTCTACATATAGTGGAGCACTACCTGATACTCTTGTTTGGAGGAATAAATTAGGTTATGCCGAGGATATGGTTAACAACTACCTTAGGAATCCAGCCTATGCGAATTATCCTGTTGTTGGTGTTAAATGGGTTCAAGCTAATCAGTACGCAAGTTGGAGATCTGACAGATATCAAGAATTAATTTTAGAAAAAGAAGGATTCATTGTAAGGGATTCAAAACTTGACAGTGTTTCTACAAATAGCACATTTAGTATTGATACATATATTAATAAACCTTCTGCTGTTTACGGAGGTAATCAAGAAATTTTAAGAGGTAAAAGAACAAGGACAGCTGACAGCTTGCCTCCGTCGTCTGCAAACAGAGAATCAGGTTATATAACTCCTAAATTTAGACTTCCTACTGAATCGGAGTGGGAATATGCAGCGCTTGGATTAAAAGAAATGAGAGAATTTAATGTGTATAAAGGAAGAAAAAAGTATCCTTGGCAAGGGCAATATACCAGGACTGGTCAAAGAAGAAATCTTGGTGATCAACTTGCAAATTTTAAAAATAGTGACGGAGATTATGGTGGAATTGTCGGATGGTCTGATGATGGAGCTGACATAACCAATGCAGTTGGTTCCTATGATCCAAATTCTTTTGGATTGTATGATATGGGTGGAAATGTTGCAGAATGGGTGGCTGATGTATATAGGCCTATAGTAGATGATGAGTATAATGACTTTAATTATTTTAGAGGAAATAATTATCAAAAATATCAAATAGGTGAAGATGGTAAAGCTGTAGTGGCTACCGAAACTCAATACACTACTTTATCTAATGGTAAAGTGGTTGCAACTACATTACCCGGTGAACTATTGAAGGAGGATCTAGATAGTACTGATTTGAGAGCCAGAACTCAATTTGATAAAAGTTATAATGTCAACTTCAGAGACGGGGATTATAGATCATCAAGAAATTACAGGGCTGAAAGATCTAGATCTGAAAGAGCCGAAGATGAAGAGGGTGAAACACAAACAATGTATAAATCCCCTAATATGTTTGAAAATGACCCTGAAAAAATGGAAAATAATGCAACTACTTTAATAAGTGATCAAGTTAGAGTTTATAAAGGTGGTTCATGGAAAGATCGTGCATACTGGTTAGATCCTGCACAAAGAAGATTTTATCCCCAAGACCAAGCAACTGATTTTATAGGCTTTAGATGTGCTATGTCAAGAATTGGTTCAAAAACAACAGGAAAGAAAAAATTTAAAAATTAAATAAAATAATCATTTTGAAATATAATGATTTGAGCCCTAATACTATTTAGGGCTTTTTTATACATTTAAATATGTCTTTAGAGGAACTTTACGAAAATTTCAAAAAATCATCAGGTGTAATAACTGATTCTAGAAAAATAAAACAAAACCAAATATTTTTTTCTCTAAAAGGAGTAAATTTTAACGGAAATAAATTTGCAAAAGCTGCAATTAAAAACGGTGCTTTATTAGCTATTGTAGACGAAAAAAAATATTTTCATAATAATGAAAATTATATCTTGGTTGATGACTCTCTAAAAACACTTCAAAGTCTTGCAAATTATCATAGAAAAAAATTAAAAACAAAAATCATTGCTATCACGGGGAGTAATGGAAAAACTACAAGCAAAGAACTAATTTATTCAGTATTAAAAATAAATTTTAAAACTTACTGTACAAAGGGTAATCTAAATAATCATATTGGTGTGCCGTTGTCTTTATTAGAAATTTCAAATGAAACAGAATTTGCGGTTATTGAAATGGGGGCAAATCATATAAGTGAGATCGAATTACTGTCAAAAATTGCTGAACCTGATTATGGATATATAACTAACTTCGGCAAAGCGCATTTAGAGGGTTTTGGCAGTGAAGAGGGAGTAATTAAAGGAAAAACTGAACTTTATGAATTTCTTAAGAAAAGCTCCGGATTTATTTTTTATAATTCTGATGATAACAAACAAAAAAAGAATATATCTAATTACAAGAACAAATTTAGTTTTGGAAAGGAATCAAGTGACCTGAATTATTCAGTGAAAATAGATAATTCGGGGATAATTATTGAGGTAGATAACATTATTATCAAAAGTTCACTTTTTGGAAATTATAATATTACAAATATTGTTTCGGCAATTTCTATTGGATACTATTTTGGAATTCCTATTGAAAAAATAAGAAATGGCATTTCAGATTATATATCTTCAAATAATAGGTCTCAAAAAATTAAAATTAACTCGAATAATATAATTTTGGATGCATATAATGCTAACCCTACCAGTATGCTATTAGCTATTAAGTCATTTGAAAAAGCTAAATTTCATAATAAGGTATTGATTCTTGGTGATATGTTTGAACTTGGTAAGAATGAAAATAAATTTCATCAGGAAATTGTAGATTATTGTAATAATATGGATGTTATAAGGATATTCCTTGTTGGAGAAATTTTTTCGAAAACAAATTATTCAAATAAATTTATAAGTTGTAATAATTACATTGAATTGTCAAAAATTAAAGAGTTCAAAGAAATAAAAAACTCTAGTTTCTTAATCAAAGGATCTCGAGCAGTAGAGTTAGAAAAAATTCTTCAATTTATTTCTTAATTAATTTCCTATTAGCGTAATAATAATTTTTCTCTTTTTTGCATGATTTCTATGCTCGCAAAGGTATACTCCCTGCCAAACACCTAACATCGGAATACCATTTTTAACAGGGAATGAAACGGATGAACCCAGCAAACTACTTTTGATATGTGAGGTCATGTCATCAGGCCCCTCTAAAGTGTGTTTAAAATATTTTCCGTCTTCAGGAACCATTAAATTAAAATGAGTTTCAAAATCTTCTCTAACAGTGGGATCTGCATTCTCATTTATGGTTAAACTAGCAGATGTATGCTTGATAAAAACATTTACAATACCTGTCATAACAGGTAATTCATTAACAATTAGATTAGTAATTATATGAAAGCCTCTATTGAATGGGCCTACAATTATCTCTTTTTGAAAAGTCATAATACGAATTAAGTAAAATTTAAGTAATAATTAACAATATGAAAAAAAATTAGTCTCGCTTTGGTATTAAATTTGCCGTAATCTAAAATATGAAAAAATACATTATTTCTTTTGGTGCTGGACTACTTGTTCTTGTTGTGACTTATGCAATATCGAATTTTATTTTAAACCTTAATAAAGTAGAAGAAAACCTTGTAAGTGAATCTTCAACATTGGTAAAGGTAATTAATGTTCAAAATTCTATCAACCCAATCAACCTTTCTGTAGACGGAAGAGTAAAGTCAAAAAACAGGATAAACTTGTACAGTGAGGTTAGCGGGATATTAAATTTTAACGAAAATACTTTTGTTGAAGGAAATTCTTTTAAAAAAAATGATATGATTTATTCTGTTAACTCAGATGAATTCCATTCAAGTGTCAAGCAAGCCAGAAGTGAACTTCAAAACCTAATCGCTTCTGTTTTACCAGATCTAAAAATTGATTTTAGCGATAATTTCAAAAATTGGGAATCATATTTTAAAAATTTTGACGTAAATAAACCTGTTACTGAATTACCTTTTAGTAATTCAGAAAAAGAAAAATATTACATTATAGGAAGAGGTATACAATCAGTATACTATAAAGTTAAATCTCTTGAGGAAAGACTCTATAAATATTTTATGTATGCACCATTTAACGGGTCATTAATAGATGTGAAAATTAATGAAGGAACAATGGTTACCCCGGGAATGCTATTGGGTTCATTTATAAGCGATGATAATTTTGAATTAACCGTAAATATACCTTCAAAATATGTTTCTGATATTTTAATTAATGAAGAAATTAAAATTAATCTAAATGGTACTGATTATAGCGGCTTTATAAAAAGAATAAATAAAAATATAGACAGAATATCTCAAACAGTTGGAGTTCATATTGAATTCAAAAATAATAGCCTTAAAGATGGGATGTATGTTAAAACAAAGATTCCTCTGAGAATTAACAAAGAAGGATTTTCGATTTCTAGATCAAATCTAATTAATGATTCTTTTGTTTACGTTGCAGAATCTAATAATACAGTTGGAATGAGA
>MDSX01022613.1_pt1 | contig 10439 bp, 8 predicted proteins | sample 811141 | NCBI WGS metagenome assembly MDSX01 (sample SAMN05326642, study PRJNA326480) | marine metagenome | isolation source: seawater | place: Atlantic Ocean: South East | collected 2010
CGTACAAGCTCGAGAAGGCGAACATCGAGCGCGCGGTCAAGGTGCTGATTAACAAGATGTGCCCCGAGTGTGACCGGTCGGTCGTGGACTCGGTCGCGGGAGGCCCGCTGTCGCCCTACGACGCGCCGTGGGTCGCGCAGCAGAACATGGAGCTGCAGGTCGGCCAGAAGCAGACGTACTGGAACATGGGGTTCCAGTTCCCGGACCGGAGCGAGGAGAACCAGGAGCGCGCACGCAGCGTCCTGGAGCAGATGCTCAACGCCACGACGCAGGCCTGGTCGGCCATCACCATGCTGGCGGTCGTGCAAGTGAGCGGCGTCGCCGACAAGGCGGGCTTCCTGGCGGCGCAGTCGCAGATGGACCACATGGTGGAGAAGGGGTTCAAGCTCACAAAGGAGGAGAACGAGTACGTCGAGGCGACCGAGGGCAAGGACTGGAAGGTGAAGCTCACTCCCCAGAACCAGCTCAAGGTCGTGATGCAGGTGCGAGAGATGTTCGAAGAGATGGACAGGGCCGACCGGGCGAAGAAGGCGGCGGCGTCGCAGCGACAGATCGGCGCCGACGACGCGGCCATGGTGCAGAAGGCCGACAAGGGCAAGTGAGTCGCCGTGGGCCAGCGAAGGGGCTATAAGTGGTGGGCGTGTGGGTAGGGCGGTCCGCTATAGTGTTGTTGGCGTCGTGGGTGTGTATAACTTGGCGTTCGTCACTTCTGAGCACTTTGCGCCATCAGGCGCATGCTGCTCGCCCAAAGAAACCCCTTTCGGGGCGATGGCGACATTTTGTTCGACGAGCCGACGCACACGTACACGGTGCGCGGCAAGCGCGTGCCCATCTCGGTCACGAAGCTCGGGTCGCAGGCCGTGCCGCCCGAGCACCGCTTCGACGGGCGCAAGGTCATCACCAAGAACCTCAGGAGCTGGCGCGTCAACGCGTCGAGCAAGTACCACGACATGGTCGCGGACGTCGACGACGAGCAGGCGATCAAGAACGTGCTGGCGAGCTGGGACAGGAACCGCGACGCCGGCACGGGCATGCACAAGTGCTTCGAGCAGTACCTGAATGGCGAGCCCGTGACGAGGGCGGCGGAGTACGCCAAGGAGATGGAGCAGTTCCACGTGGCGATGGACGGCCTGGCGGGGCTGACGCCCGTGCGCACGGAGATGAGCATCTTCGCCAACGACGCGCGGGGCGACGCGGCCGTGGCCGGGCAGATCGACCTGCTCATGAAGGACGCGGACGGCGGGCTGCACATCGTGGACTTCAAGCGCACGGCCGGCGACCTCGCGCCGGGCGCGTCCTCCTACGGCAAGAAGTTCCTCAACGACCTGCCGATCAACGACCACTACAAGTACTCGCTCCAGCTCGCGCTGTACGCGGCCATGTTCGAGCTGCAGACGGGCGCGCCTATCCTGTCGTGCCGGCTGATGCAGGTGCACCCCGACCTCGACGAGGCGCGGATCGTCCCCACGACCGACATGGCCGAGCACGCGCGCGCGCTGCTCGCGAGCGCGGGGGTGGCGCTGTGAAGCGCGCGTTACACACATTATACATCACACAAGCGAGCCGCACACGCGTTGGTTTAAGTACGCGTCCCAGGGGAACAGGCAGTTTCTCACAAACCGCGCGTCCGCCTCGTCGTACGGCAGCGCGCTCGGCGCTGCGCGCCGCCCCGAGAGGGCGTGCGCGGCCGGCACGCTCGACTCGATCCCAAAGTCGGCGAGCAGGCCCCGCCAGCTGGAGGCGAACGCGTTGGTGCACACAAAGTGGACCGACGGCACAAACGGGCCCGAGTCGTCGAGCAGGTAGGCCGATTGCGACCACATGAACACGTTCATCGGCTTCTCCGGCGTCCACTTTTCAATGCACTGGTCCCCGTCGGACTTGCACCTCGGGTGCGCGACGCTGTGGTTGTACATGCTCATCGCCGTGTCGTGTCCGGGCGCGGAGGGGTCCCTGAACGCGTCCAGCAGCTCGCGCAGCGTCCGCCGCTTCTGGTAGTTTGAGACGAGCGTCGCGTAGGTCACTTGGCGCATGTGGGCCGAGTCGTACCGGAAGCCGGACCGGAGGCGCTCGTACGGATCGCGCACCGTCATCACGGCGCACGGCCGCTCGGTGAGGCGCACGTGCCGGAAGGTGACGCTGTGCTTCTGGCCGCCGAGGTACCACGACGCCTCGCTCCGGTTGGTGAGGTTGCCCAGGCTGGTCCCCAGGCTCGTGCACCCCGTCCCCGCAGGGAGGAGCAGGCCGCAGGCTTCGAGCCCCGCGAGGCCCTGGATCCGGGGCGGCTCCCCCTTGGCGCGCAGCCGCGGCAGCAGACGCGCGGAGGCGTGCCAATCGAAGCGCGCCTGCGCCTCGGGAGACGGGAGGCCGGGCGGGCACTCCGTCGCGGCGGGGGGCGGCATTCCAAGGTCGCCGCGCGGCCTTGGGCGGCGGGCCCATGGGGCGACTAGCGACAAACGACACAGCGCGTGCGTGTGTGTAACACACCACCGTTTGTAACTTCTGGCCGATTGTGGCGTTCCGAACACACACGCACCCATGTCCCTCCAGCGCGACCGCACGTTACACCTGACGATGACCGTCCTCGACAAGGAGATGGAGGACCAAAACCTCAACGATGGCGCGTACCTCCGCCTGAGCAACGCGCTGATGGCGGTCAAGGAGGCGAACGAGGCCGAGAAGAGGGGGGTCATCACACAATACCTGCTGAAGCAAATCTGCTGGAAGCCGCTGAGCGCGGCCTCGGTGCCCATGGAGGAGCGAAGGCTCATCGAGCGCCCCGAGTTCATTAACGCGGTCTTCAAGAAGCGGACGACCGACGCGGAGACGGCGAACCTGTCGCACGACGCGTGGAAGGAGAAGCTGCTGCGCGGCCTCTTCTGCCCCGTGATGCTCGACGAGGAAAAGAAGTCCTTCTCCTACCAATGGTTTCGCGACGTCCTCCTGGCCGTGCTGCGGGCGCGCTGCAACATGCTCGAGCCGCTCGAGAGGTTCCTGAACGAGAAGAACATCTCCCCCTTCCACACGCACTTCCCGATGGGCGACGGGAGACTGGACGAGTGCCCGGAGGTGCTCCTGGTGGAGCCGGGCTTCCTCTGGTGGCTGCTCAACCCGGAGATCTACGACCGCCACAAGTTCGAGCAATGGGAGGTGCTCAAGCTGCAAGAGTACGCGTTTCGCTCCTTCTTTTTGCACTTGGCGTCGTTCAACACGGAGAAGCAGCCGGAGATCAACGAGCTCAAGTTCATCGCCGCGCTCGGACTGCGCGGCCGCAACGACGTGGTGGCGATCCAAGGCCACATGTACGCCGAATACGAGAAGCTGGGGCACCCGAACATCGAGACGCGCTTCGCCGAAGTCAAGGCGCTCGTGCTCGCCGCGCCGTATGACGGCACGCCGGAGGCGCTGCCGCCGCGGCCGTTCCAATCCACCCCGTACCCGTGGGATTTGTAACTTGTGTAACGAGCGCGTGTTTGCGTTTTGAAGGGGTTGTTTGTTATTTCTTAACAATTACCACACATCACTGCCGGTGCCCCACGGTGATCACAAGGTCGCTCGCCTTCTTCCAGGCGTCGCGAATGCTCCGGTAGTCGTTCCACGGCCGCGTGCCCTTCTTCACCTTGTAGCTTGGCCACAGGTGGGACTTGTAGATCTCGGGCAGGTCGGGACGGTTGGGCATCGCCTTGACGACCCTGTGGCGGTCGTACTCGTGCAGAGCGCCAAGCCCCGCCTGCGCCTTGAGCAAAGCCTCCAGCGCCTCGGTGTTCGCCTTCCGCTCCTTGTGGTAGTCCTCGTACGTCGCGACCTTGGCCACGCCTTCCCACGCCTTGGCCTCGGCCTTTGCGTACTCGTCCGCGAGCGCCCTGGACTGTGCGGGACCGAGCTTGCTAACCGCCTTGTTAAGCTTCTCCTTGGCCTTTTTGTCGTCAAGCTCCGTCACGGCCTTGCGGAAGGTTTGCAAGGGGTCGCTCTTGCCAAAGAGGCCGCCCGTGGCCTCCGCCTCGCGCTGACCCGCGGCGAGCACGGCGGCCAGCCGCGTGGGCGCTGCGGTCGCGACCTCGGCAGGCGCATCGGGGTGTCGCAGCGACATGGCGCTGCATCTCTTACTGTTTACGCGCCCATCGCGTTTTATACTTACACTCAAAACGCTTTCTCGTTGAACGTTACGGTTTTGGGGTCCTGAATCAGGGGCGCAAAGTGGACCACGTACACCTTGTCCACCACCGGCTGGGGCAGGCTCTCCCAGTCGTCGTCGATGAAGACAAACTTGGTGGCGTCCGGGTACGCGGCCCGGATCTTGGCGGCGAGCTCTTGCTTCCTGTCCGCCTTCACGTAGGCCTTGAAGGCGTCCTTGTCCGCGAACGCGTCCATCTGCTCCTGGTCCAAAAAGTACCGCTTGTCGACCGACCACGCGAACTCGATGTTCTGGTGGCGCGCATAGTCGTACAGGATCGCGCCGGCCTTGTCCAGGTGCTCAAGGTTGGCGCGCGGCTCGTCGCCAAAATACTCGGCGTTGATCTTGTCCGACTGGCGGTTGGAGAAGGACACGAAGCGCATGTGGCTGTTGAACCGGTTGTGGCCCAACCCGTACAAGAGCTGCGCGAGTGCGTTGGTGTTCATCGCTGCTATGCTCCCTTTGCGCTCCCACCCGTCGGACATCATCTTGCCGCACCGGTCGTAGTCGAGCGCCACGACGGTCACCTGCTTGCCCACGCCCACGGCGTGCTCGTACGTCTCCGGTGGCGGTTGCCTGTGCATCGCTGCCCCTCCCCCTCCCCCGCATCCGGTGATAAGCACAAGTCGCAAAGTTATCGGGTAGGGGGACGAGGGCGCCTTGCTTCGCGAGCGCGCCATGCCCTCGTGGGCGGATAGGGTCGAATGGTTCGGGGAGATCGACGAGACCAGGAAGGCGCTGAGAGCCGTTAAGAAGCTGGCGCTCGTGGAAAACAACAGGCTCGTGCGGGAGTTCAACGAGGCCAAACGCAAGATGGAAGCGCAGAGGAAGGTCATGCACCGGGTGGGCGAGGAGGTCAAGAAGTACGAGGACCAGGCCAGCCAGTGGGTGGCCGACGGCGCCCGGCCCCCGTTGAACGGCACGATGCACGAGCGGGACTGGAGCGTGACGTACATGGCCGAAGGCCCAAGGTCGAGATCGATCAGGGTCTATTCGCCGTGGTTGGCGGGTTCCGACCGCACCGCGGAACGGAGTCGCACGGTGGCGCCCGACCAGCCCAGCAGCGAGAGCGAGGACGAGCCGCTCACCAAGCGGCGCGAGCGGATCGCTCAGGACGAGAGATCCGACGACTCCGACGACTCCGACGGGTATTCCCGCACGTCCTACGACTCGGACGGCGAGCCCAAGGGCCCGACGGTGACGCCGGAGCAGCAGGCGGCAATGGACAAAGTGAGTAAGGAGTTTCATGCGAGGCGCAAGGCGGAGTTGGACAAGCAGTACCCCCGTCCTCCCGGCGGCTGGCCGGTGGTGCCGCCGCCGGCCAGCTGGCCGGGCGCCGCGGAGTGGCATCGGCGGCGGCAGCAGCAGCAGCAGGAGGAGGAGGACGTGGTGGAGATGGGCGAGAGCTCGTGGGCGGAGCGCGACGCCGCGCTGCGCAAGAAGGCCATCCCGCTCGACTCGTGCGTGGACGAGGTCTTCCACAAGCTCGGCCTCGGGCCGACGGTGCCGACGCCCACGGACGCGCTCTTTGGCAGCGACAAGAACACCTTCCAGCCCCGCAACCCGACGTTCAACCACACCAAGCGCACCACGTTCGACGGCGGCGCCAACGTGCGCGCGCGCGTGCGCTTCCGCATGGAGGGCAAGTACCCGGTCGCGTGGCTCGACGACCTGCACAGCCTGCACCCCATCCACATGCGGGGAAGGGGCGACCAGCAGGGCGCGTGGCAGCTTCCAGGCGGCGCGCCCTACGCCACGGACACGTCGATGCACGAGTACGTGGGCGGCGTCAAGATCTGGCGCGTGGAGGACGACACGTTCCGCATCAAGTTCTACGGCCCGCGCCCCATGCTGCCCGGCATCCTGGGCGGCGAGCCGGAGGTCTTCGCCGTCTACGCCGAGGTGCCGCTGGCCAACGCCACCAAGTGGGACCCCAAGACGTGGAAGCTCCTTGGCCCCGCGCGCCACCACGTCACCTTCAAGGACCACGTCAAGAAGCTCTTCCCGATGATCATGATGAAGCTGCTCCACATGCCGCAGGAGCTGCAGGCGCAGACGGCGGAGGACGAGCGCGTGCGCGCGTGGTGGGCCAAGGGTCCGGCGGTGGCCGTGTACACGAGCTGAAGTATGTACACATTTCGCTAGGGGTGTTTTTCTTTTGCAACTTTGTGTTCCGAACACGTGCGCTTACAAATGCACGCGCGCACAGTTGCCGATGCGCGGTCCATCGGCGCGGGCGGCCGAGCGCTGTTGGGGCGCCCATCTGCAGGGCGACGCCAGCGGGTGTCGGTTCACGCGCAAGCGGGACATGCGGCACTTCAAGTCCAAGTTCTGCGCGCGCTGCCAGTGGTCCCTGGCCGTGCCGGCCAATCGCGTGCGCGCGCTGAGCGACGAGGTGGCCATGCTGCTGGAGAATCGCCGCTCGGCTGGCATGTGGACTGCCGCGCCGCCGCGCATGGGCGGCTTCCTGTACCGCATCGTCAACAACACGCAGGGCTGCTTCAAGCCGAAGCTCCTCGTGTTTGAGAAGGAACCGCCCCCGGGCATCCCGTGGCCGGCCGTTGCCCCATACCTGTGCGACGCGGACGGCATGGTGCGCATGTGCGTCTCCAAGGGCACAATCGTGCCGATCCCACTGGTCAGGGATCCGCACAGGGCGAAAGGGCCGCCGCCCGAGCTTGAGACCGACACTGAGACGGAGGCAGCGCTAGAGCCGGAGCCCGAGCCCGAGTCGGAGCCCGAGCTCGAGTCGGAGTCGGAGTTCGAGCCCGAAGCCGGCGCTGAGCTGCTCAATCTCGACTGGTTCGCGCCCGAGCTCGAGTCGCTCGAGGCGCTTGGTCCGCTCCTGCCCGTGACCGAGTGCATGCCTGAGCTTGGCTCCGAGCCGGAGCCCGTGGTGGCGATGGTGGTGGAGGAATCCTGCAGCAAGAAGGAGGTGCGCATGCACCGCAATCGGATGTCGGCGGCGAGGAGCCGGCAGATGAAGCGCGAGTACATCGAGCGCCTCGAGAGCCGGGTGGACGAACTCTCGAGGACGGTGGAGGAGCTGCAAAAGGAGAACTGGTATTGGCGGAGCCTCGACGCAACCATGCCCAACGAGGTGCTGCACGCCGAGTGGTGCGTGTGTAATGGTGGTGGTGGTGTTGGAGTCTGCAACTTGTAGAGTTGTACCGATATTTGCCCATCCTTCCCGCATCGCGCCGCGCGCGCCCGATGCTTGGCCTTATTGCGGCGCTCGCGGTCGCGCCGTGGGGCGCGAATCGGGTGGGCACCGCCATGAAGGTGGCCGCGCGCAACGGCAACCTGATGCAGCTGTCCCAGCTCGTGCAGACCATGAAGTCCCAGCCGATCTGCCTGAACCCCGTCCTGTTGGAGGCGTCGTCCTACGGCCGCATAAAGGTCATCCAGTACCTGCTCGCGCAAGGCGCGGACGACTACTCCGGGGCGCTGGTGTACGCGTCGCTGCGCAACCAGATCGCCGCGGTGCGGTACCTGCTGAAACACGGCGACGAGCACATCGACGACCAGGACTTGCTCATGGCGCGCCTCGCGGCCGGCAGTTCCGACTCCACGGAGGCGGAGTTTTTCCTGCACGTGCACCTGATGCACCAGTGAACCGGTCGGGGGTGGCACGTGTACGCGCTCCGCTAGGGTTGCCATAGCAGGAGCAGCTTCCCTTTTGATAAACATTTCGACGCCCCCGTCAGGGTAAGGGAAAAAACGCGAGCGCCATGAGCACGCCGGTCGGCGCGGTCGACGGTCAGAACGCGCACAAGGGCGTGAAGCGCAGCGTGCTGGGCAACCCCGTGGGCGTGCCCACGCAGCTGCCGGGCTTCCGCGGGCGCGGAGTCGACGCCGCCGGGCCAATCAAAGTCCCGAAGCTACGCAACGGCAACCTCAACAACAGCACGAGCAACATCAGAATACCCTATAACCGTGTCTGCCCACTCGAGTTCCTCTCGTCCTACCAGGGTCGAGTGGGGCCAGGCGACGTGCTCTTCTCGTACAAGTTCCCGCCGGGCTTTGTCAAGTCGCTCCCGGCGGCCAACAACGCGACGCTCGGCGTCAACACCCTCTCGCGCATCGTCGGGCTCGACGGGCTCAACCGCCTGCTGATGGGCAGCTCCCCCAACGGCTGGCGCGTTGGCGAGAACGTCTTCGAGGCGAAGGACAACATGGCCGACGGCGCGTACGGCGTGCTCTCCTCGGCCAAGGACGGCGTCTTCGCGCTCTCGACGCTCAACGAGTACCGCCTGGACGGCGTGTGCATCTCCAACGACGAGCCCGGCGCGTTCACCTCGAGCGGCAGCCGCGACAACGTGCTTTTCAACGTGGCTATTCAAGGCCCGGTCGAGACTAATAATGGATTCTTGATGTACGAGAACCCCACCGAGTCCAAGACGACGCTGTACAACCCGCTCACGGGCGTGACGAACATGCGCGGGGTGGAAGCGCACGCGCGCGGCTCGGCCGAGTCGGGCATGCACATCGAGAACACGCCGATGCCGGGCGTGACCGGGTCGGTCTTCCAGAAGAGCCGCGGCAAGGTGGACATCGTCGCCAACTTCTGTGGCACTTATGCCATGTACCCCTCTCAGATGTTCGACCGGCGCGTCGAGACGCTCAACACGCTCTACCTGGGCCTCCGCGCGTACGAGCTCTCGGTCGAGGCCAAGCGCGAGGTGACCACCGCCACGGGCGAGAAGTACTTTTCCGAGTCGGCGAGCGACGCCGAGGTGCAGTCGAAGGCCATGTACTTCTACCAGTACCTGCCGTTCTCGTCGCGCGTCGCGCACGTCATCCAGGAGGTGACGGACGTCCACTTCCGCATGGTCAAGGAGAAGATCGCGAAGACCAACAACGTCGACCCCGCCACCATCACCGACGGCGAGGTGAAGGCGGCCATGTCGACCCGCGAGGAGGCCACGGCCGGCCGCGCCAAGGCCGCCAAGCTGGTGGCGGCGATCAAGCAGCAGACGGCCACCAGCCTGCCGTCGGCGCACTTCGACACCGCCACGTACGACCCGATCCGGTCGGAGGACCTCTGGAACATGGTGGGTGCGTGGAAGGTGGGGCGCGTGCTCGACACGAAGGCGGCGGTGCACGAGCGGTACGCCGGCGGCCCGCGCGACACGGCCTTCTCGTGCATCGTGGACGTCAACGTGGCGTGGCGCGAGGCCCAGGCCGTGCAGATCAGCCCCGACGCGAAGGCGGCCGCCACGGGCTACCTGCTCACGCCGAGCGAGCGCGGCGAGCGCAGTGGGCAGCAGTCCGCCACCACGCTGGCCAACAACCTCTCGCCGCCGCTCGCGCAGGTGATCGGCTCCGACTTTGGCGCCGCCGTCACACCCGCATCGAACCAGGCCGTGCAGGGGCTGGCGGACACCTACAAAGCCACCGTCGCGGAGCGGCAGCAGGAGGTTCGCCAGGAGGAGGCGGCGCTTGCGCGCGTGCTGGCCGGCAAGGACGTGAGCAAGAAGGAGGTGGCCGACGAGATGGCGGACGCGGTGCTCAAGGTGCGCGAGGCCCTGCGCGCGAGCCCCAACGCCGCCAAGATCAACGAGCTGCTGAGCGACGCCAAGTTTGGCCAAGACCCGATGAAGGACGTGCGTCGGCTGCTGCAGCTCGAGGGCGTGGAGTACCCGGAGGTGCCGCAGGAGCTCTCTGGCAAGACGGAGGCGCTCTGGGAAAGCTTCATGGCGTCGCGCAACGACATGGCGGGCAAGATCGGCAGCGCCGGCGAGGGCCAGCGACCGGCTGCGGCGTACGAGGTGCTGCGGCAGACCAAGGCCAAGTGGCAGGTGGCGGCGAACGCGGAGATCAAGTTCCTGATGAAGAACTCCGTGCCGAGCATGAGCTGGTGGGCGCGCAGCGAGCTGAGCGCGACGCTCAAGGACACGCTCAAGGAGAAGATCGACGTGTACCTGCAAGCCATGCAGGAGGCGAAGGAGAAGGTGGAGGCGCAGCCGTCCATGAACGAGAGCAGCGCTGCCGCCCGCGCCAACCGCGCCGCCCTCTCGGCGCTCCTCAACCGCGCCAGCATCATGTCGGTGCTCTTCTGCACGATCGTCCAGGAGCTCGGCGACCGCTCGTGCTCGCAGGCCTTTGTGCTCAGGACCTCCGGCGAGGACGTGCAGAAGGCGCTCGAGGACGGCAAGCTGCTCGACGAGCTCGTGCACTTCTCGTCGCTCTGCGAGCTGCACGAGAAGCACTTCCCCGTCGACGAGGTGTACTTCCCCCTCCTCCAACTGGCCAAGTCGACGCC
>MDSX01093074.1_pt1 | contig 10439 bp, 14 predicted proteins | sample 811141 | NCBI WGS metagenome assembly MDSX01 (sample SAMN05326642, study PRJNA326480) | marine metagenome | isolation source: seawater | place: Atlantic Ocean: South East | collected 2010
ATATTCAAAATTAAAAATTAAACTAAAAACAAAAAGTAAAGCATTAGAAAAAATGGAAAAGGAACTTAATATTTTAGATAATCAATTTACAGATGTTATTAATTAAATATGAAAAAGTATTTTTAATTAAAAAGATATTTCGTAATAGTATAAATGTCGAAAACGGATTGTATTATAAATAAAAAATTGATTTCGAATAATAATAAAAATATAGTTATAACCAATATGGAAATACCCGAAACTCAATTAGAGTCATATAATATTGATGATGATGTTACATTATATATCGGCGATTCGATGAATATACCAAAAAATAATAAATTTAGAATGATTTATTTTGATCCGCCATTTAATTCTGATAGAAATTATAAATTAAATAGTAATAGTGAATTAGGATTTTCAGATAAATGGTCCGACCATCATTATGAAGAATTTATTAAAAAACAGATTGATTTGCTATATGACCTACTGGAAGAAGATGGAACACTATTCTTTCATATTTCTTCAAGTTGTATGTATATTCCTGAAAAAATAGTAAGAAATAAATTTAAATTAGTAGAACCGATTTTTTGGAAAAAGTGTCGCTCTAAAAATAATGTTAAAACCAAATTAGGTTCAGTAGTAGATATTATTTGGAAATGTAATAAAATTAATAAATACAAATTTAATTTAGTTACACAAGAAAAAGATGCTACTTATTTAAAAAATTCGTTTAAAAATAAAGATAGTAGAGGCAATTACTCATTGGGTCATTTGGTAACCGAGAATACAAAAAATGGGTATTCCTATGAAATAAAATTAAGAGGTCTAACATTTAACCCAAAATCAGGATGGAGAATTAAAGAAACAGAACTAAAGAAACTAATAGAAGATGATAGAATTCATATCCCTACAAAAAAAGGAGCTAAATTATATAAAAAAATATATTTACATGAACATCCGGGTAAACCTTGTACTGATTTATGGGACGATATTCATTCTATATCACAAGGCAGCGAAGAAAGAAAGTATCCAACTGCTAAACCAATCAAATTACTCGAAAGACTTATTGAAATAACTACAGACGAGGGAGATTATGTGTATGACCCTATGTGTGGTTCGGGCACAACCGCAAAAGCATCAAAAAATTTAAATAGAAAATGTATTATTAATGATATTAATAAAGATGTAATTGAAATTGTAAAATCAAGATTCTAATATTCTGTAATAACATTATCAAAGTTATCAAAACATTGCTTAATAAATCCATCCACTTTATCTTGTTGTATTTTAAAACATGGAACTGACGTTTTATTACGTTTACTCTGTCCAAGTAGCGCAGTAACTGCATTATTCAGGGTAGACCTAATTCTCAAATGCGTATTTACTTCCGAACCATCCGCGCGCTTTATCCATATTTGACGACTGGTTTTTGCTTGTCTTGGAGCTTTAAGAATATATTCGTTCCCATTACTTGGATTGCAGTATAAATCCAAACAAGACTCGGGTAACATTATTAGTTTTTTACTTTTTTTATTATTAATAATAATCCATTCTGTATTTTCTTCTACTTTGTAACATCTGCTAAGTAGTTCTGTAATTTTTTCTGAAGTTAAACTATTTAAATACGTATTGAATATCTCCGCATTCTCAACACGAACCGGGTCTTTCTTGGACTTCGTTACATGCGTATTCATATTTTTTTCTTTAAAATATTTTATGTTTTCTTTCAAACTTTCGCAAATACCCTTTGTTGTATTAACCCAGTCAAAAGTTCCATCCTTTTGGCGAAGTTTGACGGAAACTCCCGTAGTTCTACCACCAACAAATTTGGCGCAGATATCCTTTCTCTGTTTTGTCCCGCCTGCATGTTCCCAATGTAAAATCTTAGAATCATAAACATTTTCTAAATACTTGTTTATTTCGCAATCTTTGTTTTCGTTCAGATAATAGAGTATTTCTTTTTCATTTTTCACTCCGTCCGCGTGACTTTGTCCGTCAGTTTGATAACACATTTTATTGTTGTATATTTATATTTAAACACTTTTATCAGTTCAATTTTTTCAATAATATAAAATATCCATTTTTATCACTTCATTTTTTTAAAAAATTGAACATAAAAAAAATTAATATAATATCTTAAATCAACGTTGTATCAAATCAAAGATGGCGCGTTCTAATAGAGCGTTAATGACCGTCGAACAGAATATATATATACCCGAGTTTGATATAGATACTAATACTTATAAAGACGAGTGTCCTTATAAATCAGGCGGTTTTGCACTAATGTATCAATGTAGGTGCAAATCTGGCGCTTCATTCAATACAATTGCGTCATATAAACAACACATTAAATCACAACATCATAGGCATTGGATTTCAAATTATAAAAATTATTTTAAAGAAGTAGACGAAGCAAACGGACGAATAAACGAATTGTTGGGTAATCTTGATAAGAAACATAGAGAAATAATAAGAATTAAAAAAGAATATCCAATTCTTAAAAGCGAAATTTCGATTTTTAAAAATGAAAATTCGATTCTTAAACATGAAAATTCAATTCTTAAAAATGAAAATTCGTTTTTTAAGAAAGAAAGTTCGATTCTTAATAAAACTATTAAAATTTTTAAAAAAAAAATAAAAGATAAAAAAAAACAAATAGATAAACTGGAAGAACAGGTTAATATTTTAGATAATCAATTTTCGGAAGTTATTAATTAAATATATAGTTTCTCGTCGACGTTTACACCAAAATATTGTTTATATGCGTTTTCAGGCAATACGCGATTCAATTCTTCTATTGTTAAATAGCAAATACTATCAATATTTAAAATATTTTTTATTTCATCTATAGTGCGATTATATGCTAATAATTCTGTATTTGTGGGTATATCTATTCCAAAATCGCATTTATCTATAACTGGCGGTGAAGGAATGCGGATATGAATTTCCTTTGCACCATACTCTTTGAACTTTGAAATTATATATTTAATTACTGTACCTCTTACTATAGAATCATCAACTATTATAATTTTTTTGTCTCTTATTTTATCTTCATCAAAAATAAACTTGTGTTTACATTTATCTTCTCGTTTCATTTGCGACGATTCTATAAACGACCGATTGCTTAATTTATTTTTTTCAATAATATTAGACAAATTTAAATTTAATTTATCAGAATAAGATTCCGCATAAATTAATCCTGAACTAGGAACTCCACATACAATATAATCCTTTTCTACTATTGTTTCTTTTTCAGCAAGTACTAGTCCCAACTCTCTACGATAACATTCTATTGATTTACCATTATGTACGCTTCGCGGTTTCATGAAATATATATATTCAAATGAACACAAAGAACTGTCTTCTTTATTATTAGACAAATATATTGATTTATATCCATTTTCTGTTAATTTTATTATTTCTCCAGAATTTATATCTCTAATTAAATTAAAATGTTGTAAAGCACATGATTCTGAAGAAATACAATAATCGTCATTGTGACTACCAATACATAATGGACGAATACCATATCGATCGCGAATCCCATATATTATATCGTGTGTTATTATTAATAGACAAAATGCGGCATTAATTTGTTCTATTAAATCGATTAATATTTCTTCAAAATTATTACTACTATGATTTTCAATAAATTTTACTAATTCCTTTGTATCGTGGTTTATAAATTTTGGAATATTGCCGTTGTGTGCTATAGAAAAATGTATATTATTTTTTATACCAGACAATGGCTGTGTTTCTTCTAATACACAAGATTTGTCTTTTTTTGAATTACCAGAGGTAGAATATCTTACATGGCCGATTGATATATTTGATTTTTCTACTATATCTTCAAGACTATCTTTCACTAACCCTATATATTTTTTTGTAATTATTTTATTATTGTTCACAAAAGATATTCCTAAACTTTCTTGTCCTCTATGTTGTAATGATTCAAGACCTTTTTTCATATAGTCAATGTTATTGTCCTTTGAATATATGCCAAATATTCCACATTTTTTTTTCATAATCTATACAATAATTAAATAATATGTTTAAATTTTAAATAATAATAAAATAATATAATAAATGAACGAACGAAAACAGTTTATTAACAAGAAAATTAACAAGTAAAAATACAATAACTAAAAAGAAAGGAAATAAAAATAAAGGAAGTAAAGAATTCGGCATCTTAAGAATACATTGAATAAGGTAAGAAATCGCAGTTGGCGTTCTCCTCCTTAAGTGCGACGTTCTCCTTGGCTGTATTGCGTTCGAGGTTGTTTTTTCTATTTTAACTCCCGCCATTCGATATGATTTTTTATTTTCTTGCAAACGGATTTAACTGTCGGCCCTCGATGTCCATTGACTTCTTGGTGCGACCATCGTATGATATCACCCCCCCACTATTTAAAAGGCGCTTAGTGTTATTACAGTCTATAATGATTTTACGGCAATTCTCCGATAATGCTTTGCCTTTCTCATTCTCACACGCTTTTACACGATCTTCGCATTGTTTTATGCCTTTATTTGATAGCATATGGTGCTTATCGGCTATTGATACGTAACCTTTTTTGCCGTTTTCAACCTCCACATACGCGAGGGTGCGTCCTTTATTTCTAACAAATTTTTTCAACATATTGTTGTCTTCCTCGATGTCAAGAAATTGTAGGTCATTTTTTATCCAGTGTTGGTGTGGTTCAATGTAATAAATTTGGTCACTTATGAACAAAATACCCTCGGACGCGTTGTATAGTATATTACGCGCGACGCCTTCATACTTCTCGCGCTGCGTCTCTGTTTTTTCACCAGGTATTTTTCGCGTTAGGTGGGGGATGCTCGCGGCGGGTTTATCCTCTGCCGCCCTGGTCTCTGCTGCCTCAGCCTTGGCGGCGGCTCGACTCAAGGAAAGAGAGCGACCAGAGCGTGACCGGGAAAGAGAGCGACCAGAGCGTGACCGGGAAAGAGAGCGACCAGGGCGAACAGACCGAGACCGGGAACGAGAGCGATCAGACTGACCAGAGCGGGATCGGGAACGAGAGCGATCAGACTGACCAGAGCGGGACCAGGAAACAGGGCGAACAGACCGAGACCGGGGACGAGAGTGGGGTCGAGATCTGTGCAAATTTAATTGCGGCGGCGGAGATAATGATGTACCGCCGGCGATTAATTTATGTGTTTTATTTAATTTTTTATTTGGTCCTTTTTTTGCGGTTCTTTTAATCTTAGTCATATAATATAACTGAATATTATAATTTATAAAATTAAGTATCAGTAAATAAATGTAAATAATTGTGGAGAGACGTGAACATTTCCTTTAAAACGAATTTCAACTAGATTTCTTTTATTATTTATATTTAAACAATAAAATAATTTTGCCGCAGTTCTAAGATTCCCTTTTTTCGTATAATAATATTCGCGTTCTTCGTAAAAATCAGAATTTTCTATAATTTCTTCAAGTTTTTTTAATTCTATTCCATCAAATTCATATAAAACATAAGGCAAATCACTTGGATATAAATAATAAAGTAATTTATTTTTTACGTAATTATTACATTCTTCTTCTTTTAAATACTGTCGCAACTTATCCCAATATTCATTCTCTTTGCCCGGAATAAATAAACTATTCACTTGTTTTCTCTTATCTTTATCACGAGTTTCAAATCCTCTATTTTTTAAAAATTCTTTACGAGTTTTAGACAAATCATTTATTTTATTTTCCATTTTATTTTCTATTAAATATTCATTGATCATTTTCTCAACAGAATAATTACTTTTAGTACAGTTTTTATTTTGCTTAACGGATATAGCAATTATATCATTACTATTTTCAAATTCTACATAAATATCCCCTTTTGCACATTTATTATTAACATTTTTATTCAATTCTATTATTTTATTAGAAGTTATATTTTTACCCTCTAGATAAACAAATTTTATATTTTGTAAATTTATTTCATTATTATTTTCAACACACCTTTTTAGTTTTTCTATGTAATTTTTAATAGATCTATCACTTTTAGATAAAATATCTGTTTTGTATTTTTCAAATGTATCTCGACTACAGCCTTTTAGTTTTTCGCAAACAGATTCATAAGAAATTATTGAAAGCTCGGATTTTTCCTTAATATCTGGACAAATCATACATAACGCAACAACTAATTCAAATGCATTGTAATCTGTATTTTTTCGCATATTTTATTACTAATAAATTATTAATAATTAATACTTAAATCAATTTTAATTTAAGTAATTACTAATAATTTTATTTTTACCTGTATTCATATTAGTCTCTTTTATTGTTTGTTTTTTTCTACCATAAGGGATCGGGTAATTTGTTTAAATTTTTCTTGCTGAGACCCTTCCTGTGTGCGGCGTTCTCGATTGCGGCGAGGGGTGGCGCGGCGGTGGTCAGCGTGGTCGGGGGTATGGTGGGGCGGGCGTCCTCATTCTCGGGTTTGGCGTTCTCCTCCTTGAGTTTGGCCTTGAGTTCGGCGTTCTCCTTGAGTTTGGCCTTGAGTTCGACGTTCTTTTTTACCGTTTCGCGTGCACTGTTTTTGAGGTTATTATTACGTTCTGCGAGGAGTAGATTCTCTTTTTTTAACAGTTTTATCTCGTTACCCAAATAAGTATCTGTCGCACGCAAATCACTGATCTCCTCATCCAATACACGGTTCTTCTCATCCAATACACGGTTCTCCCCATTCAATGCATAGATCTTCTTTTTCAATTCACTGATTTCATTTTTCAATTGAGATATATATTCGATTTTTACACTACACAATTCAGAGTTTGTGACGGGAGAAGGACCCAATGCTATTCCGCTATTATAAATCTCTTGTACAGCCGCTGCGGCGCCAACCATTATTTTGCGTGTTCTTTTTTTTAACTTATGATTTGTTCTTTTTTTTAACTTATGATTTGTTCTTTTAATTTTACTCATATAATATATATTATAATATTATAATTAATTTAAATAATTACTAATAATTTTATTTTTACCTGTATTCATATCTGTCTCTTTTATTATTTGTTTTTTTCTACCATTTTTTATTTCAATAGTTTTTTCTATTTTAACTCCATTTACAATTTGAATAGTTGTTTGTGTAAAATTTTGAGAAGGTCTTCTAATATTTATAAATGTATTATTAGTTGTTGTAAAATGAACATTGTGAGACATATTTTCACCATTCATATTATTAAAAAAATGTTTAAAAATTATGTTAGGATCCGTATGATGGGAGTGCGGCATATTTATATTATAAAAAAGATTGGGATTATCATATTCGCGTTTTTTATTTTCATCGGAAAGAATTTCATATGCTTCTGATACTTTTTTAAACGTTTCGCTGTCTCCACCTGGTCTATCGGGATGATATTTCAGCGCCAATATTTTGTATTGTTTCTTTATATTTTCGGGAGTAGCATTTTTGCGGGTTAATTCTAATATATTATAATAATCAACCATTATTATAATATATACATTGTTTTTAATTGTATAATTTTTATTTATATTTTTGAATTAATCTTTTTATATTGTTATATCTATTATATTTATACGTATTGCTAAATTCATAATGCAATTCAACGTGGTTGCAAAAATAGTAATCATCTAATATATTAAATTTTTCTCCATTCACATATACATTTAAATTTTTATTTGCCCCATTTTTCAATAAATATTCTATCATATATACCGAAATGTTTTCATTCGATATGGCGGCATATAATGGAGTTACTCGAGTTCTACATCTCATTTGACCAAAAGTAGAGTCTATTGCATCAGGTATTAGTTTAATAATATTTTCAATATCTTCATACATTTGCTTTTCACAAAATACATTTTTTGAACAATAAGTACACGGTAAAATATTTCCAGTATTAAATAAATCCACAAGTAATGGTATTTTATCTCTTATCGGTCTATCATTTTTTTTGCTGTATTTTATATAATTATTATAATCGTTTTGATATATATAATATATATTAATATATTTATGAATATTTATAAATTTGTATAATTCTGTTTTCTTTTCTTTAAATATTAGGTATATCAATACTAAATCTTTTTTTTTATTTTCAATTTCCGTTGACGTGTAATACACATTTTCGGTAATTACATAATCTAATATCATATTTATTAACTCTTTTGGTAAGATGTCCATTAATCATAATACATCGTATTTTTTAACTTCTTTATAAATTTTATAAGATTTTTATATCTCTTTAATTCAGAATTATATAATCTAAATACCAAAAATATAATAAAAACGTCTTTTCCGCTTTTCATACATTCATTATATGTATTATAATGATTTTCTCGTATTGTATATTCTGTTATTTTCATAATTAATTCTTTTGGTATATTTTTCATTAGTATAAAATTGATATATATATTTTTTTATTTTATACTAACGGAAAATAAAAATGAATAACCAACCAATCGCCGGAAGTAAATGGACTTACGACAGATTTACTATTCAAGTAATTGAAAAAGAAAATATTAAAAATATTAATTCTGATGGTAGTCACAAAAGGAGTGGAAATGTAATTTACGAATATATTCAAGGACCTATTGGTAAAATAGGTCATTGTAAAACATTAGAAGGATTTTACTGTATGTGGAAACCACTGTCTACTAATATTATTTCTTCTCAATAATTTTCTACCATGATTGATTATATAATGTTACTCCCGATTTTAATATTTTTTTTTCAATATTTATTAACAAATTTTTAAATCCTATAGAATTTTTAAAATTATAATATATTATTTTATTGTATTTTACGTTGTCTGGATATTTATCAAAATTGTTTTCAACTATAACAATTCTTGGCGTTGTTGTACTTATATCCGGTCCATATACGCACGCATATGCAATTCAATATTCTAAATTTTATAAAATTGAATCTTTATTATTAATATTATTAATACAAACAATTGAAAATGAATAATCAACGCATAACCGATATAAATAATATTATTGAAAATCATTTTACCGAACATTTAATAAATATATTTAATATTGAAGAATTTAACAATATTGTGAATATGCTAACAGAATACGATAATACATTTACCAACAGATATAACAATGTACAAAATGAAAATTTAAATTTATTTAATGATTTATTAAATAATATTAAAACTCATCTCGATATTACTAATTATGAAACAGTAATTGAAATGGTTCAAATTACAAATAATTTATATAGAAATTATACCGGTAGAGGATTAAATGAATATCAAATTGATGCAAATAATATAATTAAATGTTATATTTATTTATATCTTTATTTTAATAATTATATACAGGAAAGAGACTTATTAATCTTGAGATGGAATGACAGACAACAATTACCACAAGAAAATAATTATGAAATAGATCCCGAAACTATTCATATTATGTAATAAATATGTTTAATTTTAAATTTAATATTAAACATATTTTTCATTATTAAATATAATAATTATGGTTAATAATAAAAAAGATAAAAGAAAAAAAAATAAAGAATTGCCCGTTTTTAGAACAAAAGATGAAAGAAAATCCGAAGTAAAACAAATAATTAAAAAATTACGTGAATTACAATTATCTAATAATTATGAACCAATTCAGAAATTGTATAATATAATGCATAAATATATAAATGAAGGAGAACGAATCATTGTTAATATACCATTTCCCGAAATAAATAAAAATATAGAAGGGGTTTTACCTGTAAACATAAAAGAACAAGTTGTTGTAAAATTAACCAATATTATATAAAATTGAACCAATATATTGTCTATTTTAATTATCAACATATCAGAGTAATAAAAATGAATCTCGACATTTTGCCCGATGATACCCAACGAATTATATTTAAGTATATCAGTAGCAATTCTTCAAATGTTATAAGGGATGCTATAAAAACAAACAAATTTAAATTAAAATATGTTAGAAAATATATATTATATGAAACCGGTGGTTTAACTATATGGAAAGAACTGAAACCATCTACCATAGGAAAAATATATTATGGCGATGAAAATAAATTACACAGAACAAAATTAAGTAAAGGAGAAAAAATTAGATTAAAAACTCTCAATATTTCTTTTTAAAAAAAAAATGTAAAATTCAAATATTTTTTATAAATTTTTAGGGTTGCTCCCCCCCCCTCAAATATAACTTTTTGGTATCCATGGATACATAAAAAAGTTATATTGCTGTAAAAAGTTATATTTTGTTATATCGTAATTATTAGCATACTTCGTTATTATTATTAATAAATAAAGTTAAAATATAACTTTTTTTATAAAATATAACTTTTATAAAAAATATATTTTTATTTTTTATTATAATATATTATATTGTTATCATAATTCATAATATATTTTTTATTTTAACTATAAAAAATATAAAAATAAAATGTATCCAAAATGTATCCAAATGCTCTAAAATGTATCCAAAATGTATCCAT
>MDSX01048824.1_pt1 | contig 10438 bp, 7 predicted proteins | sample 811141 | NCBI WGS metagenome assembly MDSX01 (sample SAMN05326642, study PRJNA326480) | marine metagenome | isolation source: seawater | place: Atlantic Ocean: South East | collected 2010
CATCATTGATAGTCTCAACAACGTTAGCACCATACTCCATGTTTTTTGGATACTTGTAATATTTTGCTCCATAGTATCCTAACCACGAATATGTGTCTGGGTCTTTCTTACACTCCCATGTCTGCATTGATTCATCACCATAATTATATCTACTGTAAATACTGTCTTCCTCTACTAGAACCCACTTCAATCCACTCCTACATCCAGCATCAATTCTATCAATATATGCTTGCTGAACAGCAGTTATTGCAGTATTGATAGGATCAATCAGTGGCGGTAGTTTATTATCAAGTTTATTAATTATTTCATCATACTCATCAATGATTACATCAGTTAATGCTAACTGTTCTGCACAAGATACACTCTCTTTATCTTGGAGATCAACTTGTTCTCTGATTCTTTTTGCAATTTTGTTTGGATCAGCAGCCATTAGGTTTCTCTACCCTCATATTCTACAACTAGTTTTGGAACATCTTTACGTTCAGCATAAACTACATAACTGCAACGTAGATTGTAAGCTTCAAAGTTGTGTGGGTTTACTATTATGCTTAATTCACGTCCCTTTGAAACAGTATAACACAAATTTTGGTGAGATCCAATAGCAGTTAGATGTACTGTTATGGTTTCATCATCTACAAGATCTTTCCAGTAGTCGGGAAGTTTAATAACATTGTCACCTTTCAATACTCCCCTAACATACACTCCTACCTCAGGACCCTCAATACAAGCATGAGCAAGACGGTGAGGAAACTCTTTAGATGGGTGTGGTATATCAAATTTCTTAAATGGTGCAGCAACTGACGCAAAGGCACCAAAAGCAGCTTTGATTACAGGAGTTGAAATAACCCCTGCAACTGTGAGTACACCAGCAACATTCACATTTCCATTCTTCTGTGTTATAGCATTACCAATACCTAGTGCATTTTTAATATCAACACCGTTCTTAAGACTCAGTGCGTTCTTGATCGTAGTTCCAAGTTTTGTAGTAAGACCAGTGAATGTACTGACTGCAAACACATTATGAATACCGAATATGTTTGTAATACCATGAACTTGCAATGATACAGGTGCTGGAAAACTCATAGGAGGTCCAATCATGACTGTTGCCAGTGGAACACCAATGTTGGGAACTAATCCAAAGTAGCAGGGACCATTAGACACCAAAGTGCCAGGAAATACCTTTGGTATGCCTGGTAAAAATGATGTATCCAGTGCTCCGATGACAACTTTGTCACCGAACATTCCTATCGAAGCCGTTTGTGCCATTATAAAAAGTCCTTAAATTTATCGAAAGCACCGATCAAAGCGCCGAGGAAACCACCCTGTAACTTATCAGTTTGTGTACCCACATCAACTGATGATCCACCAGAGACCTCAACGAAGTTACCACCAAGAGAAAGATTCTTAGTACCAAGAATATTTGTATTACTGGCATCTAAATTCAAAATGGGAGACTTTCCTATGTAAATTTGATCGCCTGCTTTCATAGTAAGTTCATCGTGGGCATCAAATCTTATATTTCTACCCTTTAATAGTATATCACCATCTTGAGCTTCTATCACAATATTTCCATATGCGGCACAAATAACTTTACTGGGTTCATTCTCCTTTCCTCTTATACCTACAGTTTCATATGAACACCCATTTACTACTAACTTTTGAAGTCCACTCTTATACCAAGCAATACCTTGCTTTTCATCGGTGACTAAGGAGTAATCTGTATATTCTCCCTGCAAATCTCCATCAGTAATCTTTACACCAGAAGTTTCACGAAATCCTATATTATTTTTGAACCACTCCTGTGACTCTTTATTTTGTACGTCCGCTTTAGTTGCCATTAGTATCCGCCTCCGTAACCACCCGATCCGCCAGACCCGCCACCACCAGAAGGAGGATTACTAGGTGGAGGAGTACTTGGAGGTGTAGTTCCTCCAGTTTGTTCTGGAGGTTGTGTATTTTGTTGCGTAGTTTGTTGTGGGGTGTTTGTATTAATAGATGGTGCAGAACTATCAGTGTTGTCGGCAGAGGCATTTGTCTGTTCCGTTGTAGTAGTTGTGTTAGTTGTACTTACAGTTGGAGTGGTTGTTGTAGTGGTGCTTGATTGAGGAGTGTAGGTTATAATTGGTTGTTTACCAAGACTTTCAGCTTTCGTATTATATATTGTTGCATGTGGTGAACTTATATGAGTAGGTCCTACCATCTTCTTACCTGTTGATGGGTGAACATGGAAGTCGCCATAATATGGGTTACCATTGACCCATCCAACCTGTGTTGTGCGTTGACTGTAGACACAATCAACTACCTTGACAAACAGAGTTCCACCTCTCTTTGCCTCATCAGTTGCATCAATTCCACTTGAACCTCCAGCAATACCACCATCTCTACTTGGTCTCTCTCCAATATCAGAAACATAGTCAGGACTATATGACATGATTGGATACAGTCTAGCACCAATTCCAGTTCTTGTATCTATCGAGACTGAAGGAATAGATTTATGTTTATCCTGACACCTAATGTTATTGATTCCAGCAATAGATCCTGCTGGGGTCACAATCAAATCAAAAGAACATTCTCCGACTCTACCCTTATCTCCAGATGTATATCCGATTCCAGGCCTGTAAGGAACAAGATCCGTTACAATACCAACTGGCTCACTACCAATACCAGAAACACCTCTGGTTGTAAAATTATAGGTATCAGTTCTTGCCATACCAGCAAACTGATTTTCATATAGATCTAGGAATGAACCCTCAGACATGAAAATATAGTATTCTGTGTTAAATCTCAGGTCATTCTTTGGATCTATCTTAATAATTCTATCGGATAGGAATGATATTCTCTCATTCTTCACATTGATTCTTTCATGCACAACATTAGTGCCCGCTTCTGTAATGGTAATGTCTCCATTACCTTTTACTATTGCTTCATTAAATGTAACTGAAAGAGAGGTAGATGTCTGAACGCCTACTGCATTATCAGCGGGTGTGGTAAATGTAATGAAGGGATTTTCATCATCATCGTCTTCAGTAACAGGATACTTTGGAGGAACTACACCAGTTGAAGGACAATATCCCTCTCCACTCGCCAACATAAAGATGTCAACAATAGATCCATTTTCATCTATGATTGCTTCAGCGTGAGCACCACCACCATGTCTAGTCTTGTCTATGATTGCAATTTTTGGAATTCCAGTATAATTTAAGCCTGGTTCTAAGATCTCTAACGTAAGAATACTTCCATCTACAGATGAGACTATAGGCATAAGAACGGCGGTCTTTGTTCCGTCTCCTCTAACTTCTACCTTTGGTGGAATACATTCACTCCATGTAAATCCTGGCGGCACTGCATAACCAAGATCATCTTGTGATTGTGGGTTCTGCACCCTACCAGTACAATCAAAGAAGTCTGGTAAACCTCCACCTATCATACTGAGAAGTGAGAATTTAGCTCTTGCATCATAAAGTCCATCACCAGTAGTATCTGCTGCCCCAACAAAATTATCATATTGTTCTAAGATTTTCATGTTGTCAAGAACTTTTCCAAATGATAAGTCTGGTTTAGATGTAATTCCTAAACCCTGAGACCAATCATCATAATCTTTACAGGATAATTTAGCGCAAGCAAAGAATCCTAAGAGCATATTAATATAACTACTAACCTTTGATAACAAACTACCAATACTACCTAAAGCGCCAGTCAACCAATCTAATCCGTCTAGTAATGGTTTTAATGCTTTTGTTAGTTTGTCGTAGATCTCTCCCAAAATATTTCCGACCATCTGTTCTACCGCACAGACAGATGGGTTCAATACCTTACCAATCATGTCTTTCAAAAGACCAGTCACTAAATCAAATAGGCCTGGAATTTGATCTCCAAAGATACAGAATAAGATATCAAGAATTTTCTGTAGAGCTTTAACGATAGGAGACTTCTGTGGTTCTGGTATGATCAGTGCTTGTAGATTTCTGAATACCTTCGTTATCAAACCAATAACTTTATCTCTAATAATATTGATTATCTTCTTAACCGCAGCAGATATTAACTTAGAAGCCTTTCTAATTAACTTCTGAACATCTGCAATCAGATTGTTTGCAGTATCAATGTAAGAACCAGCAAAGGCAGTGAGAGAGTTTACTGTGGTTAGAAAACTACCAATAGTATGTGCAATATCACCCAAAGGACCGTCTTCACAACCATTGTTCATACTATGAGGACCTAGTTGGGTATTAGAAAATGCTACCTCTGACTTTCTATCGTTAGATATACCCTCATTTCCATTTTCCAATTCGCCAGGTGAGTTTTTCTTTTCCTCACCAACTTTATTTTCTGCATTTACTTCTAACTGATTCTTTCCTTCTGCTACATCATTTGCATTTAATTCTTTGTTTTCGGAATTGGGAAGGGTGGTCATCCCATCGATACCAGATCTCCTACCAGATGCCACAGCGAAAGCATTGCGCTCATCATCTGTATTGTTTTGAGGACCTAATTTTGGATTGATTGATCTAGCTAAAGCACCAAAAATTACTGGTTGTTGTGCTTCCTCGCCATCCATGAAGAAACCAAAGACAGTTTCTCCACCAACCATCTTTGACTTTTCCCCCAAACATGCCATACCAGCACCAGAGTTGGGATCTACCATGACATGTGCCCAAGGTAAATCTTGTTCACTCATTATGGCTTCGTCAAATGGGTGATATCCTATAATTCTTACTTTACATCTAAACGCCCAACCCTCTTTGGTGTCAGTAGATTCGCTCCTCCAAACCTCTGGATCGGCAACTCTACCGATCCACCATACGAATCCATCTCTTCCAACAAAGTTGGTCTGTGCAAGGGCGCTTTCTAACATCAATCATTAATCGTCATAGACGAGACATTCGGGTTCTGAGGGGTTTTGATCGCAGTAGAGCTCAAGGTATGTGGGATCATGATGATCTCCCGCCTCGATCTCTTTCTTGTTATGCTCTGCATATTCTTCCAACTCGTGAAGTTCACCTTCGATGTGCCTACGAGTCTGGGGATTAATTGTGGGATCTTCTAAGATCTCCTTATCTTTTTGAATGTGTTTCTCTAAACTTTCCATTTTTACTCCTTATTGAATGCCATATGAATCTCTAATGAGATTTAGTGAGGTGACATTTTTACCTTCACTTATTTCAAAATGATGTCGCAAACTACGGATAACGAAGAATCCACTTAGCTCTGAGTCTGATTTCTTCCGACCAGAAGGTCCATCATAAGTGGGACCTACCTCTGGAAGTTCTACTCTGATAACACGACCAATTCTTAACGTAGGATTGCAGGGTATAGTTATATTTAGGGACTGTTGGAAGAGCATTGTATATCTGGTAAAAGATTTAGCCATGTCAATGGGGTCTCTACCCTGTCCTTCCACCTCTTCAGATTCTTCCTCAAGTGAAGGCATCCACATTCCCTTATCACCCATTCTTACAAGAACTCTTGAAGCATATTTGGTGATATCTCCCTGTGGAATTGGTACTATACCGCCAGCGGTTTTCAAATTCTCATCCTTTACATTATCCTCTAAATTGTATTTCACCACATCCAACTTCCATTCTAATGGATTATAAACGTATGTCAAGTTACTGTACAATCCAACCCTCAAGTTTTTCTGTACATCTGTTGTCTTGTTTGTCATAGCGTGAAGAATCTTAAACTCATTTTCTGGATCGTTTGAAGTGATTAGAGTTGAGTAAGTGTATGTTGGAATACCATACTTTGATTTGAGGGTATCACTATCATCAGTTGGATAATCTACTTGAGTAGCATCCACCATTCTATCTACTGACTTGAACTTGTACCCATCATAATCTTCATAGAAAAAGAATCCAGAGGTTCCCTTTCCTTCCGCTGATACTCCGTCTCCACTTTGTCCCGACACTGCGGATGTTGATGGAACTGCTTTAGGACATAACCATTGTATAGTATAAAATGGTTTTCTCATATTACCAATGAAACCATAGGCAGTAATACTCTTCTCAATGCTCATCCTATCTGGATCAATTTGTAAGACCTCTGTTAATATTTTCTTAACATGTTCACTTATTGGTTGTCTTTCATATCTTTTCATGACTCTAGTAGTCTCATTTGAGAGATTAGTTAGAGTGCAACACTTGAGCGTGAATACTTCTTGTCCTTCAACTTGATTAACTTTTTCAATAGAAGACACATATAGAGGATTTCCATTTTCCTCAGTAAACTCAACATCACCGTATGCAGTTCCTATAACAAGATCAATCTTCTCATATCCTCTTATGGGTATTTTACTTAAGAGAGCGGAAGTATCAGATACTAACAACCTTACTGATATTGCTGGAGATAAGAGATCTTCAAAATAGTCAAATTGTACAACACTGTTCTTAATGTCAAGGGAATCTACAGAGTCTTGCTTCGATGAGTCACTAGAACCACCCCTCTTGAAAGTAATCTTATTCTCAGGGGTTATTTTAACTTGTTTGAATTCAGTTTTCAGTAAAGATGCAGACATTAGGTTAAAGCTAAACTATTAAGTTGAATTTGAGAAAATAACGCTCCAGTATCTGATACTGGGATTACTTCTGGGGAACCGCCATTGTCAGATCCTGTTACAGTGGGTTGTTGACCTGTATTTACAGGGGTAGGAGCAAGTGCAATAATTGGTTCTGATGATTTAGATGGATCATCATAAGGCATATATTTCTCTGGAACGAATTGAGCAATTTGATTAGGATTATTTGGAGTGATAGATGACTGATCTCCCATAGGATCTGAAGTATTTAATGATTTATTGAACGCATCTCTAATCGATTGAGCACTTTTTCCACCTTGCCCATAATAACTTGAATTAGTTCCAACTCTTCCTTTATTATCTGGTCCAAATAAATTTGGGAATGATGCAAACTCTGGTGCTAACATATCAATAACTTTATCACTCATTCCTTCTTTGGCAAGAAGTTCAGGTGTGACCCCTCTGAATCTACTTATTCTTGATAAGATCATCTGATCTTGCAGTTCAGGAGTGAACAAAGTATCACCACTGATACCTTGTTTCTGCATTTCCTCTCGTAATGTGTAACTCATAAACTGATGTCTACCAGTAGCATCGGAGTTATGTTCATCTACTGCATATCCTACATTTCTTCCTCTCACCATTCCAGTTCTTTGCATTTCTAGGACTTCATCTAGAGTCAGTTCACCTCTTGCAAGTTCTGGAACGACAGCACCACCATATATTGTTCCATAACTTCCTGTAGTTCCTTCTGCCATAGAAATAGCGTCAATCATAGCACGTTGTTCCTTTGTACCAACTCCTGTACCACCACCACCAACACTTAACATACTAGTTTGTGATGAAACACTACTAGGATTGGCATCTGACATCATCTCGGTAAGTACAGTAAGAGGTTCATCTTGAAGTCGTTTCTTCAACTTTTCTAGTTCAGTCTTAGTTCTAAGGTATTTGTTCGTAGCTTCTTCATTAGCCGCTAGAGCACCAGCATCTGCATATGCCTTTTCATTTTTTGCAATCTGAGCATCAACTGAGTCATTAATTTCTTGAATCCGACTTTGTTGATCTTTTGAATTGTCATTAGATCCTAGACCTAGTTTCTGTCTTCCTTTTTCTGAAAATACATTCGGAATATTTATTCCAAAACCAAGAGAAAATTGACCGTCATCAATTTTACCACCAGTAAATTTTCTAATGTTTCCCTTTAATTGATCTATACGATCGGACAAGGTTAGACCTCTATCCTCCGCACTAAAAGCACCAACTTTAGCAAGGAACACAAATCTATCCATCAATTTCACAAACTGATCTGAACTTTTTTTATCGATACCTTCATCTACAGATGATAATCTATCGTTCATCCTTTCTAGGGTAGTATCATCTGAATCTACTTCCGACTTAGGAATTTCTTCTGGGTCTTTCTGAGATACTGCTTGAAGATCTTTCTTCCTGTCTAATGATATATCTTTGTTCTCATCAGCAGTAGTTTCTACTTTTTCTAATCCTTCATCTCTAATCTTTTGTTCTTCATTAAGATCTGACTGCATTTCTTTCTCGTTTCCACCATACTGGTTTTGGAGAAGTTCCTCTGTAGATCTCTCTTTTGACATCATTTGTCCCAAGACTAGAGGCAACATCAAAGCACCGCCAAGTAACATTTTATTCACTTTTGAACTCCTACCACCACCGAAATTTTTTGCAAATAGTCCAGCTTTTTTTAATGTTTTTTGATCAGGAATATCCTTCGTAACACTTTTAGTCATCACTCCCATAAATCGAGCAAATCGATTTATAGATGATTCAGATTTATCTACTGAATTCTTAGCTTTCTGTGTTATACCAGTTATTTTAGATTTTTTCATTACAACGCATCCACGATATTAAACAGTGACTTAGTTGTTGCAAGATGTATATTTGATGGATCTACTGCAATTAGTATAGGAGCTTCATTCGCCATTCTACTCATCTTATACTTTCCTGTTTGACCACCACCGCCATTCACTGGCACTGGTACTGACACGACTGGAGGAGTTTTCGAGTCCTTGTTTTGGCCAACTGGTTGACTTATACCATCTGTTACCTGTCCTAAGGCTTCAAGAGTCCTCTGATTAGCAGTAATCTCTAATTTGGGTACGGAAAGATCACCCATTGTCTCTGTAGGAACATCCGCCTTACTCTTATCTTTAAATAGATCTCCCCTTTTATCAAAGTCAGTCATACCAAAGCTCAACATATCACCCATACCAGCGAGACCTCTCATAAGTCCCTGTGGTTTAGGCATCTCTGCAATAGGTCCCATAGGTGTCTCAGGAGACATGACCGTAGTTTTAATGCCTGGGTCTCCCTGAGCTCCAAGAGCACCTCTATTTCCCTTTACACCTTGGTTTCCTTTGATAAAATCTTTATTCTGGGGTGTTAATATCAAATCAGGTCCACCTTGTCCAGTAAAAGTACTTGTTGGATCAGTAAGTGGTTCTACTGTTGATGGTTGCATATCATCGCCACCAACAACAGTTCCTATGGGAACTAGGTTTCCAGCAGAATCATAATTATCTTTATCGGCTTGTTTATTAGGATCAGGTGTTGGAATAATAATTTTATCCGATCCCTCTACGGTGGTAGGAAACTGATCTCTAAAATTTCCTTCTGATGGTTTATCACTCAGTTGCCCATACTCGTTGACACGAGTGCCAGAAACGACACCAGTATCATCACCTTTACCCTCAACATTACTCTCTTCTGTACCATCATCCTTATCCCTATTAGGGTCTGTATCAATCTTTCTTCTTGACCTTTTGCCTTTGAATTGCATCTCAACGAGACTCAAAGCCTCATCAAATTTATCTAAGGAGTCTTTGAATTGTTTAGTTACTTCTGATTTAGTTCCATCAACATCTAGTTCTTTTTTCTTACGTCCAAACACTTTCTTAACAAGAGCGAGGCCTCCTCCCAGAGCAGCTCCCTTAAATAATCCACCACCTATTGCACCAGCAACACCTAATGCTGCTGGTGCTGCTTTAACTGCCAGTGCGGCCAACCCAACAACTGCGGCACCTTTTAATAATCCTTTTAACAAACCTCCCTTTGACTTTTGAGGTTTGGCCTTCGCCATCTTCTCGATGAGATCAGCAATGATCCCCTTCGATTCCGTTAAAGATCCTAGAGATCTTTTCAGAGAGGATTGTAGACCCGACAACCCAGAGGCAAAGTTCTGTAAGGAATTTAAACCACCATCAAATATCTTACCTAAGAACGCCTGTGGATCAAACGTACTTACCTTAGATTGTACCGACTTTACTAAATTAGGAACTAGATTTTGGACTTTATTTTCTACTAGTCTTCCAACCCTTTTTATATTTGCTCTAGGTGTTATCTGTTCTGGAGGTTGTAGAGCCTGAGGAACCAGAGACATTTTGCCTCTGACCTTACTTAACTTTCCTTTTGTGGATAGTATTTTATTCTTTGCACCACCTACTAGACTCTTGGTTTTCCCAAAAATCTTGTTAGCTTTAACAGTTTTCTTAACTGATTTAGCACCTTTGTCTAATAGTGATCTTAGTTTAGCCATTTTTCATCTGGGCTTCCCTAGCTCTTGCTTTTAGGTTTTCTTCTTCAATATGAAGTCTAAGTAATCCAACATAGATGTCTCTTTCCCAAGGCATCCAATTCTCAACATCCCATAAGTTGTATTTATGGTACTGCATGAGAGCGAAATTGATTCGGAAGTATGTCTCAAGATTGATATGAGACATACTTAGGCGAAAAAATCGGCTAAGCCCTCTAATACTACGGTGTTTTCTTTCTTAGTGTTTGGATTAGTCACAGTCAGTTTATGTGACAATTTAGGCATAGTTTCAAAGAATTTTTCAAGTTTTTGAAACTGTTGTGAAGTCAATGCTTCGACCCATTCTTTTAATTCTTTCTTAG
>MDSX01030834.1_pt1 | contig 10437 bp, 3 predicted proteins | sample 811141 | NCBI WGS metagenome assembly MDSX01 (sample SAMN05326642, study PRJNA326480) | marine metagenome | isolation source: seawater | place: Atlantic Ocean: South East | collected 2010
AATCTCACGCGCCCCGTGGTGGTGAACAAGCGAAACATCAAATTCCTCGGAACCCTTGTGAGAAACGGACCCGACGTCCATCCGGGCGCAAAGAACCTCGACCGCAAACGGGGCGAGACCATTTCCCTGCGATACGTGGACCGCGATTCCCTTCGTCTCGAACTAGGCGATGTGGTGCATCGCCACATGATGGACGGGGATGCCGTGCTATTCAATCGTCAGCCAACACTGCACCGAATGTCGATGATGTGCCACATTGTCCGGATAATGCCAATTGGCGATACGTTTCGAATGAACGTTGCCGACACTAAACCATACAACGCCGATTTTGACGGCGATGAAATGAATATGCATATGCCGCAGGATGTGGAGGCCGCATCGGAACTTCGCAATTTGGCCGCCGTCCCGTGGCAGATTATTAGTCCGGCAAACAACAGTTCGATTGTTGGGATATTCCAAGATTCGCTCCTCGGCGCATACCGGTTCACTCGGGAGGGAAAGAACTTCTCGAAGCGTGATGCGATGAACCTGCTCATGTCCTACGATAAAGTGGATGTCGAAAAACTGGGTAGTAAAGGTGATAAAGTGTCGAACTTCGAAATCCTTTCCCAAATCATGCCACCACTTTCATTGGGCTACAAAACGAAACTCTTCAAAGAAGGGGATGACCACAAGACGTCGAATGCCGTTCTCGAAATCAAAAACGGTATGTATGTCCGCGGGCAGATGGACAAAGGTGTTCTTGGCGGAGGTTCCAAGGGACTCCTTCATCGTGTGTGCAACGACTATGGAAATATGGCATCGGCTGATTTCATTGACGACCTCCAAAACATCGTGACGGAATACATGAAAACCAGCGCGTTCAGTGTCGGTATAAGTGATCTTATCGCAGATAAAGTGACGAATGAGAAAATTTCGCAAGTCATTACCACTACGAAGCGCGAAGTACAAGACCTCATTCATCAATCACATATTGGAATCTTCGAAAACAACACGGGTAAAACGAACGAGGAAGAGTTCGAAACCCAGATCAAAAATGTGACCAGTCGTTGTGAGAACGACACGGGTAAGATTGGTCGCGAAAGTCTGAGTCCCGAAAACCGTTTCGCAATTATGGTGAAGGCCGGTTCAAAGGGTTCCGACCTCAACATGATGATGATGATATCGTGTGTGGGACAACAGAACGTAGACGGCAAGAGGATTCCGTATGGATACGAAGACCGAACACTGCCGCATTTCAACAAGTTCGACGATACGCCTGGTGCGCGCGGCTTTGTCGAAAGTTCGTACATCTCGGGATTGTCTCCGGAGGAACTCTTCTTCCACGCAATGGGCGGACGCGTTGGTCTCATTGATACGGCGGTGAAGACTTCGCAAACGGGCTACATCCAGCGCCGGCTTATCAAAGGTCTCGAGGACCTCAAGGTCGAGTATGATATGACGGTCCGAAACAACAAACAAAAAATCATTCAGTACTCGTATGGTGAGGATGGCTTCGACACGACAAAGGTCGAGAATCAAATGATTCCCCTTGTCTCTATGAGCATCGATGAGGTGTACGCGCATTACTACATCCCGGCCAACAGCACGCAAGACAAACTGTTCACATCCTGCTACACGAAAAAGGCGATTGGACGGATGAGACGACAAAAAGAAAAACTCTCGCAGCGCTGCAAGTCTGCGATAGACATGATGATTGCCGCGCGCGAACGAATCGTGAAGCACGTCTTTCACATGCAAGACAATAATAATGTGCATATCCCGGTTGCGTTCAGCTATATTATCAATAACGTGCGCGGGGAGCAAAACATCAACGCGAACTCGGTGGTTGATGTGACGCCACTAGAAGCGTTTGACCTCATTGATGAAGGGTTCGAACGTATCAAGAAATTGCACTTTGTGCCTCCGACCGAGTTATTCAAGGTTATGTATTACTACTACTTGACGCCGAAAAATATTATAGTGTTGAAACGATTCAACCGCAATGCCTTGAAACTCTTGGTAGATAAGATTGTTCTCGGATACAAAAATGCCGTGGTAGCACCAGGAGAGATGGTGGGAATGATTGCCGCACAGAGTATTGGTGAGCCCACGACCCAGATGACGCTCAACACCTTCCACTTTGCGGGCGTTGCCAGCAAGTCGAATGTCACTCGCGGTGTTCCCCGTATCGAAGAGATTCTATCGCTCTCCGAGAATCCGAAGAACCCCTCGTGCACGGTTCACATGTTTCCCGATCAAGAAGAAGACAGGGACAACGCGGAGAAAATTATGCATCGTCTCCAGTACACCGCGCTTCGTTCGGTCGTCGAATCCGTGGAAATATGCTTCGACCCGAATAACAAGAAAACACTTATCAAAGAAGACGATTTGTTGGTGAAGCAATATCGCGAGTTCGAAAGTATGATTGGCGAGTGCTTGGGCGAAGAAGAACCGGACGAAGAGTCGCGTTCCAACTGGGTGGTTCGCATTAAAATGAACGAAGAGGGTATGCTTGAGAAGAGCATCACGATGGACGATGTCAACTTCACAATCGCAACTACTTACGGCGACAAGGTGGAATGTGTCTTCAGCGACTACAACGATGATAATCTGGTCTTCCGGTTACGCGTGTCGTCTTTGAAAACTGGGTCGAAACATCCGGGTCCGCAGCCGCTAGACACGTCTGACGAAATACACTATTTGAAAACGTTCCAAGACCAATTGCTCGATAATATGATACTTCGTGGTGTCAAAAATATTCAGCGAGTGATTCCGCGAAAAATCACCAATTCGGTGGCAGAAACGGACGACGCGTATGTGAAACGCGAGACGTGGGTAATCGACACGGTTGGCACCAACCTCCTTGACCTGCTTGGTCTCGACTTCATCGATAACACGAGAACATTCACCAATGATATTCAGGAAATATATCGGGTGTTGGGTGTCGAGGCGGCGCGCCGGGCGATCTTCAACGAGATTTCGGAGGTTATGGAATTTGACGATACCTACATTAACTACCATCACATAAGTCTATTGTGTGATAGGATGACCTGCAACGACAAAATGGTTTCGATATTCCGTCACGGTATTAATAATGACCACATTGGACCCATTGCCAAGGCATCCTTCGAAGAAACACCGGAGATGTTCCTGAAAGCAGCTCGCCACGCGGAGCTCGACCCGATGCGCGGTGTTTCCGCAAACGTAATGTGCGGTCAAGAGGGGTTCTTCGGAACGAATTCGTTTGGCGTGGTCCTAGACACAGAGAAAATGTCGTCGATGGAACCGGTCGAGTTCAACGATGAAACGAACGAGGACATCATAGAGACCGGTTTCAACGAGATCGATATGAATGACCCGTGTAATACGAAGAACATCGAGATTATCACAAACATTCAGAACATCAAATCGGTCGATACTGGCGCAGATGACAGTTACGAACCCGACTTCTAATGCTTGCGTGTATGTGTGTCAAACCCCAAACAGCCGTCTATGTGGTGAGAAATCAATATAAAAATAATAGCGTGATTATATTATGAATTCATTTGTTTACATAATATCTTTTTTCTTAATTGGCAGTCGTAACATGAAAGACGACGCAATGAAACGCGAGTTGGTGAAAGGAGACATCGTCGCATACGGGTTCGTGTGCTCTCTTCTTGAGCATGGTGTCAAGAAAATGGTGTTGCTTCAGAATACGATAACGGATGCGTTGTTTATTCAACCCGAAAAAAAGAAGCATATACAAGATGCTTTTTACGACGCTCAGCGTGTATACCATGGTATGTGTCATCTAGCTCGCCATTTCAAAGTGAGACGTGCGCGCAAATTCGATGTGCAAAGCGACCTCTGCTTGAACCCATTGTCCGAACTGAGTCCACATATAATTTACCACCTTTACGACGACGATAATAGAACATTGTACAGTTTTCGAATGTCCGACCTTATGACCATCGTCAATACTGCGCTTTTACACTCGCCCGATTTTTTTGCCGACCCGCAGACAATACGCAATCCATATACGAATATAGAGTTTACACGAGCCCAACTTTATTCGCTATACTTTGCGGTGAAACGTTCATCGTATGTCACACCATTGCTTTTCCATCAGTATTTCAAAGTTGATTTCAACATCTTGGAATTCTGTAAATCGAATGAATGTTACATCCGGGAAGCAGCAATCGAATCATTCGTTCGAAACGCTTCAACAAACCAAAAATATTTACAGATACTGAAAATGTTTGTTGACTACCGCCGTCAGTTGGAGGGTATTGTTATACACGATGATTTTCCCAAGAAAAAATTCGTCGCGCATTTTTCAAAGCATCTGAATGATTATCTTCTCGAATGCTATTCGCTTAATCCGGCAATCCGTCACTTTTCAAAACGAAAACTCAAGGGTGAACTCCTTCGTTTCAAAACACTCAATCCTAAATATGGACGAAAGATAGCTACGGTTACCTACAAAACATACACGGCAGAATCAGCAAAGCAACGAGATGCCATTACGCAAACGCCGTTTGTATTCGGAAGCACCTCCCCTACGGAAGTGAAAAGAACGGTTGTTTACTCATTCGTAGATGAGGTGATAACAAAGGCACCGAAACCTCGTGTTCGCTCGATACAAAAGAGACGTCAACCTCGTTCGCGACGAGCAAGCATTGTTCGTAACCGAACCTTGACCGACATGAATACTTCAACATCAACAAGCGCATTACTTGACGAAGCATTTACGTCATTGCGAATGGGTAATGACACGCCAAACACGCCACACACGCCACACACGCCAAACACTCATATTAATGCAATTATAGACGAGAACGGCGACGAAATAGAAGACGAAGCGACCGATTATCAGAGCGATAATTCTATTGATATTGATGTGATAATTGACATGATGAATAGCGATGAATCAACCATAGACAGCGAAAGTGACGTGAACTACAATGAAATCGAAGATTACGACGACGTCGAAGATGACGACGACGTCGAAGATGACGACGACGTCGAAAATGACGACGACGTCGAAAATGACGATGTTACAAGCGATACATAAAATATTATTTCAAGCACAAAATAACATTTTATTCTCTATTCAACGGATTTATTGTTGAACATCTTTCCAAACATAGTCTACCGACATTCTTGACAATTTCTGGACATCTTCTGGATTTTCCTTTTCATTCGCATTATGCGTCTCCATATCGTGACTATTGTATTTTTTGAACTTGTTTGTATCCTTTGGTTTCAATGACTTGAAATTAGCGACCTTGATCATTTCATCTAATTGGTTTATACCGACAATCATTTCGTCCTTGTTCAAAACCGCATTTACAGTAGGCAATAAAACAATCGGCTCTTCCATATCGTTCGACAAAATGAAGGTTCTTAACACATAGTATCGTATGAGTTCGTCGGCAATGCGTCCAAAATATGTCTCTTCGTTATCAAGCCCATTAAAGAGGTTTTTCTTTGGAATCTCGATTTTGCACTCGCTCAGCAATGACGTCTTGGTCTTGACACACGGTTTCAATGCGGTTGGGTCGGTTATTTCATATTCGCCAACGAAATTGACGTGGTCAATCATCGCCGAACGTAATAATGGGATTAATTTTTTTAGTTTATCGTAATAACCGTCTTGTGACATGATTATGTCTTCCATTTGTTTTTTTGGACCTTGGTTGTCGTCGTAATCAAGCAATACGCGAAGGGTAGTCCTGAACATTGTATATAGCTTAGCCTCGGTAATAATGGCAAGATAGGTTTTATCGCCTTGATTGTCGCGATTGTCGCGATTACCGAGCTTATCAGTATTTGTAGTGGACACCTTTTCAAGGTGGATATAATCCATATGTTTATTTATTGGAAGTTCATCGGTAGTCGTTTTGCTGTTTTGGGTCGGTATCACAGGAACATATTGGTCTGTTTCTGTCAGAATACCTGTGATATCACCGCTATCATCATCAGCAATTTTGACCAGAGGTTTGCTTTTGATGGCTCCATCAGAGGCTTCGGAAATTGTTTGAAGAAAATTGCGGGTTGCGTTGTATGAATGAGAATCAACTTCATGTAACCATATATTATTTGTTATCTGTAACTCATAGTTTTCATCGTAATGCATAAGCGGGGATGGCCGACAAGGTACGAAGAACTCCTCCGTATTCATTTCTTGTTCTTCTCCTTTCACCTCTTCTGTTCCCTTTTCAGTATTAAAACGAACCATTATTCCGACAATCTTGCCCGTGTAATTCAAGACATTTTTACTCTTGGTGTAGATAATGTTTCCTTGTGTATCTTTTAGTCGGTTCAATTCTCCCACAAGTTTAATGTATGGTATGTTTTGTTCGAAAGTGTAAGAAGGTAGCCCTTTCGTTGGGCGGCAACCCTCTGACATCATAACTTTGATTTTTTGTAGTGTGGATTTCAGCGCGGAATCAGTTAGATCACCAAACAGATATAACTCCTCCTTTTCTTTCTTTTGGAACATCGGTTCAAAGTTGCTTTTGTTTTTCAGTAAGATAGCGGTTTTTTTGGATGCGTCGAAGACACTTGTCGCGTAGTGGTTCGTCGGACAAAGAATATTTATGTGATTTGTCATATTGCTGTCTTCGTCTTGTAATTCTAATATTACGAGATTTACTCCTTTTTTATCGAACACTCCAGGCATACAGACAAAATCCCATAGATATGTGTGGTCAATCAAGACACTGTCGTCATCAAGAAAGTCTTTGAAGTTCTTAAAGGAACGTTTTACTTTTTCATAATAAGCGTTGCCTTCATTGCCGGAGAGCTCTTGGATTTTCTCCCATAATTTAGTGGTGTCTTTTTGGGTATCCTGACCTTCGGTATCCTGACCTATGTCAGCGTCATAAAATATATCAACCAGGTTTCCATTTTGCATCGTTACAAAATGTTCTATTGTCATTTTTCCAATCATATAGTTCTTCATTTTTTTGATGTTGTAGTTTTTTGTTTCTGTATTTAGATGCGCAAGAGAAGCGATAAATGATTGTCTCACAGGTTCATTCGATACCGATACCCCGCGTCGTAGGAAGCACGATTTAGATGACTTCTGCCGACAACTTTTATTATCAATGCCCATCATTTTAACAATGCGAGGGTCGAGATAACCTTTTGCCCCGTCATCCAACGGACCGATTGTCTCATGTATATAGTTTGTTTTTTTCAAACTTTCGTCATTTGCGTCATTGGCGTCATTTGCGTCATTGGCGTCATTGGCGTCGGCATCTTTCTTATTTTCATTGTTCTTGTCTTCTCCCATGCACGTCTTTCGCAGTTTCACATTCGCAGCTTTGTCCCAGCTTTTAAAACAGCAAGGCATACATTTACCTTTCGCATGTTTTTTTGGATCCATAAAACCTGGATACAAATGTTCTTTGTTAAACTCGATAATATTGTAGCCTTTATTTTTTGGGATGCCGTCCTTCCGCGGAACACCTGGAATCACGAGACCATACTTGCCCGACTTTACCTCTTCGTCTGTAAGAGGACGATTTTCTTTCAACGCAAAATAACGCGGACAAATATACCAAAACTTTTTGTCAATGTTTTTCGCATCTTTACCGCTACTATACGAAATTGTTTCTTTGTAAGTTTCTGGATAATTCGTGGAAATGTTTTCATATTCTTCTTTTGTCAACAGAATAGGCATTCTAGTCTCTGGTTTCGGGTCTGACTTTGTAACTAATGGTTTTACACAACTTCTAGAATAAGAGTTCAAGTTTCCAGGTTGAGATTTCGGGAAAAGTAACGGATCTGCTTCTTGCATTTTTTTTAGCATCGGATGTGGATTCAAAATCATACCTTCATTTTCTTTATATTTATCGATTATTTCTTTTGTTGCTGGTACAATATCTAACATATCATCTTTATCCGTTTTCTTTTTGGCACCACCGAACAAGTCACCATCCGAATCTGAATCAGAATCTGAATCTGTTTGCTTATTCTCGTCATCGTTTTCGTCGTCTTCTTCCTCGTCAGAAACAAACATATTTTTCACAAAAGGATTGTCTTCGTCGCCTTCCTCATCTTCATCCTCATCATCATCCTCAGTCTCATCCTCAGTCTCATCTTCATCTTCATCCTCATCCTCGTCCTCTTTCTCATCTTCAGCATCCTCTTTCTCAACATCATCCTCTTTCTCTACAACAGTATCTTCCTCAACATCATCCTCTTCCTCAACATCAACATCAACATCAGTCTCTTCTTCTTCCTCTTCTTCTTCCTCTTCTTCTTCTTCTTCCTCCTCAGCCTCATCATCAGCCTCATCCTCATCCTCATCCCCATCGTCATCCTCATCGCCATCCTCATCGCCATCCTCATCGCCATCCTCATCCGCACTATTTATGGAGTTTGGGTTATCTTCCACCACATTCAATAAAGACGTTTTTTTTGTATCAGGATTGTGTAAATTGCACAATTTTGTTATTTCTGTTTTAGTAGCGACTTTTGTTGCTATATTCAGAATCGCAACAATATAATCGGGAACATTGTGCAAATATTCCATATTGTTGATGCCTCTCATGAAGACATTATATGACCTTTTCTTTTTATCAAGGAGACTAGTTGTAAATGTTATTCTTGTTTTGAAGCCATCATCTGGTTTGTTATAGTTAGATTTACGCTTGAACACCAAATTATTATCATCATTTACAAGGAAAACATCCGATATACAAGTACGCTCATTTGTATCAAATATAATAGGTTTATGATTAAAAAAATCAAACTCTACGGAGTATCCAATATCCTTGATTTTGACACTTGTAAGATTTTCGAGTGTATCAAATAATTCTATGGAACGTCCGCTACTTTCAACATGCTCATTGATTTGTCGAATAAGGTAATTCATATGTTTCGCAACATACGCGCTCGTTTCCCCAGTATTCTTTGATTCAACGAAATTCTCAACGAAAAATCTAAATGATATGCTCCCGTTTTTGTTTATGAATTCGCACACACATTTATTATTGTCTTCGCCAACTATGTAGAATGAAACCCGATTCTTGTCGGTGAAATTTTTCTTGAATATATTGATGACTGCTTTATCAATGTATGGAATTTGCTCACCATTGATTGCTATATTGGGTGCATATAAACGATATTGCTTATCCCGACCACGCGCGTTGTGTTGAATAATCGGAACCTTCTTGGTCGCATGCAAAAGATTAAATACATCATCGAGTGAGACGTTTACCTGCGTATCAGGAATATATGTCACATCCAAATACCGAATACCATGTTTAAAATTTTTCAATGATGCGTTTTTCTTACGACCAATCGATTTGAACATTTCCATGTATTCTATTTCGTTGTCGAACGTTGCGTTCAAATAATTGTATCTACTGTTTCGCAATATGGTGAGGTCATTCTCATCATTAACCAATGGGAAATATAGTGACGCGGCATTTGAATTGCGCTTACGGACGTCTTCGAAAAAGCACACATAAATCGTATCCGTTTTGCTGGTGACATAATCCAAAAGAAGCATATTTTCTCTTGGTGTGCTAATACTTTGACCATCGTATTCCGTATAATCAAATGGATTTGTGGAGACACCGCGTGGTAATAATATACCTAGTGGCACATCGTCCGCAAACAAGTATAGTTCCTCGATACATTTATCCTCGGCTTCTTTGCAATATTTCAAAATCTTCTTCTTAATAGTGCTGATTGTGTCATCAATATTGATGACATTTGTTGTCTCAGAACCGTCAAACACAGATATTTGTCTGCCTTCACCATCCCTCTCGAGTAGCACAATATTATGTGGCGACATATATGTATATATGTATATGTATATATATATACAATAAGAATATACAAATTACATCATATATAACATTTATATGAATTACAAACTAATCGCAGCGGTATCGAAAGATGGTGGGATTGGAAAGCAAGGATATCTCCCTTGGAGAATCAAGGAGGACCTCGCATTTTTCTCAAAGATGACCCGAGGAAATGGAAACAATGCGGTTATTATGGGACGGAAAACGTGGAACAGTTTGGAAGGAAAGCACTTGCCTGGTAGAGACAATTACATTTTGTCTTCGACTCTTGATTGTGAAGAAGAAGCATCGGGAAATGTAATCCAATCATTTGCGAACATCGCCACATTGGAGACGCATATTGATGACCGAAAATATGATGATGTATGGGTGATTGGAGGATCGGAAATATACAAACATTATCTCGATTCCATTAAAGTCGACACCTGCTATTTGACGTGTCTCGACCAAGTATTTGAGTGCGACACTTTTTTCCCCTCGTTGACACGAAGTGAATGGAAACTTGCAGAGGTGGACGAATTGACCACAAAGCAGGAGTTCAAAGTAGAAATCAAAAAGTTTACAAAGTTCATTTAACAAAGTTCATTCAACAAAGTTCATTTAACAAAGTTCATTCAACAAAGTTCATTTAACAAAGTTCATTCAA
>MDSX01100460.1_pt1 | contig 10437 bp, 23 predicted proteins | sample 811141 | NCBI WGS metagenome assembly MDSX01 (sample SAMN05326642, study PRJNA326480) | marine metagenome | isolation source: seawater | place: Atlantic Ocean: South East | collected 2010
ATTTTATATTATTATTATCATTTATCATTATTATCACTCTCTCTCTCTCTCTCTCTCTCTCTCTCTCTCTCTCTCTCTTCTGACAGGGCATGATAATAATGATAAATGAGAAACATGTGCCAAAGATTGGGAATTTAATATTGAGAGAGCAGAAAAATGTTTCTCATTGTAATGATAAAGATGTGATAATAATATGACGTGGAAAGATAGAAAGAAAGAATTTATGGAAAATAATGAATTGAAGAAAGTTGGAGATACCGCAACTAAGATTTCTAAAGAACTCAAAAGGATGAGTGATGAAAGTTCTCATTGGAAAGGTGGAACTCTTAGTAATCCAAGCGATTCTGAAGACCGTTTTCCTATCAGTGGACAAGTCGATAAGGAGAGCAAAAAGATGCCTGAATTTGGCTTGCAAACTTCTGCTGAAAAAATCAAAATTGTATTTGCCGAAGTTCAAGAAATGCTTCTTCAGAAGAATGAACAATATGGTGATTCTGCCTTGAGTCCTAATAGAATATTTTCTAAGGCTTCAACAGATGAACAACTCAAAGTTAGAATAGATGATAAATTAAATCGTCTAATTCTAGGTAATGATTCAATGGAATCAGATGACGATGTAATCAGGGATTTGATTGGTTACTTCGTATTACTCTTAGTCTCACAAAGAGGCTAATATCAAACTCAATTTAATTGTGTGATAATACATACCGATGACACATATCACTTAGAAAAGATATTATTATTACGGACTTAGCGGTCTTAGTTTTGATGATTGATTCTAAACTGATTGTGGTATAGAAGATTATTGATGAAAAACTATGAGATATCTTTAGGGTATCACGACACCGCATGGTAGAGTAACTTCCTAGTTAAGTAGGTGATAATCGGAACAATAAATGGTGTACACAAGAAATTGTTAAAATAAGGTTTGCCAAATAAAAAGAATAAAGATATAGTAGGTCGAATTAAAGACAACTAAACATAACAGGATAGTTTAGTAATGTTGGCCGTAAAAATAACATAAAAATGTCTTTTCGTAAAACCAAAAACTGTAGAATGATTGATGGGATTGAAAGAGGTAGAGTACCTCTATCTTATCGCCCCCAGTTACGTCTACGAGGTGTAAACTGCTCTTATTATCAAAGAGTATCCTTCCTATGTGGTATAGAGTGGCATAGAACACGTTCTTCCTTATTTTAACAATTAATAAAATATAAGAGGTAATAAAAATGAATATGAAAGAATATAGAGAAAATATAAATTATGAAATAGGTCATACTGGATATGTTGTGTTTAAGAATCAATATGTTCATGCTGAAGTTATAGGTAAAACCTATTATGAAAACGGGGCTAGAAAAGGCTCTACAATTAAATTCACATCATCTCGTTTCAAAAATAGAAATAGAGAGATAATTAAAATATTTAGCGAAGAAGAAATTAAAAGGTTCGCTAGTGAGGAGGAATAAATATGACTAAGTCAGTGAAGTATTGTATGCATCCCGTAGAAGATGGTAGATGTGGAAAAGCGTTTACAACACATAGTATTAGAAGTCAAAGAAAATATTGTGACGAACATGAAATAATGACAGGTGTAAAAACAAGGTCAACTAATACCTTTTCTAAAGTTCAAACTCAAGAAGATATGAGAGAATATGTTATATCTGAAATGAATAGTAAAGCAATGACTAGAAGCGAACTTGGAGTAAAGATAGGTGTTGTCCAAGTAAACCTATCCAATAGAATAGACCACCTACATGATATTATTAACGGTGTAGCAGGTCTGAGTGATGAAGGATATACTATCAAGAAAAATAACAAATTAGTTGAAACTATTAACAGAAGAGTAGATACTTTATTTGAAAGAGAAAAAGTAAATACAGTAAATAAAGAAGATAGACTAATGGGTTATATTGTAAAATTAAATGATAGGATTTCTGTTTTAGAAAAAGACTTAGATAGAGCATATATCGCACTTAGTAAAAAACAAAAACCACTAAAAAGAACAAATAAAAAGGAGAAATAAAAATGAATGAATGTAAGTGTGGTAAAATAATTAGTAAGAATGCAATTAGATGTCGTAAGTGCAACGAGGAAGAAGAATGAACATTTTCGTATTAGATGAATGTCCAAAACTTTCAGCACAATATATGTGTGACAAACACGTAGTTAAAATGTGTACTGAAACAATGCAAATGATGTCAACAATTGCAGACCACTTAGGTTTTGATAGTCCATATAGACCAGTGATGTTAAATCATCCTTGTACAATATGGGCTAGAGAATCTAAACAAAACTTTCAATGGCTACGTGAACATTTGCGTAGTCTATTGTCTGAATATTCTAGACGATATTATCAAAGAATACACAAGGTAGAATCTACTCATGATAAATACAATGAAGTGTTTAACAAAGTAGAAGATACCTTACCCGATATAGGGCTTACACCCTTTGCTGTTGCTATTAGCGATGAGCAGAAATGTAGAAAAGAACCTAACTTCAAAGATGCTAGTGTAGTGGATAAATACAGAATGTATTATTCATTTGACAAGAGGTACTTTGCTAGTTGGAAAAAAGGAGCACCATCTTGGTGGGTCTATTAAAATAAAATACACACATCGGTTTCTACAGTAAAAAGTATAAACAGTAGTAGTAGATAACACTCTCTTCTATGATTACTTTCCCGATATTATATTCGCACTTACTTATGTAAGTATTCCGAACAGAGTTTGCTAAATTAAAAAAGATAAATGTTCTAGTAATATCTTCTATGCCCCAACAGCAAGGAAGTCATAATCCCTATCTTTCTCTGTTACTATTCCAAACAAATAAAAATGAGGAAATAAAAATGATAAACAACGAAGAAACAAATGTAGAATTTAGGTTGGTAAATGATGAAGAAATGCCACCTATTGTAATAACAATGAATGACAAGGATGAACCAAAAGTATTGTTGAATAGTCAACATAAAATATGGTTGTCTTTACATAGAAAAACCATTGGCGGTTGTGCTAAGGCTTTATATGAGAAGATAGACCAATTACTTACATCTCACTTAGAAGACATGAGAAGTTATGAAAAGTTAGAAGGAGGATTTGAATGAGATATACAATAAAAGAAGCAAAAGAAATTAATCTCCCTAGTAATGGTGCATTACATACATGGTTAAGGAGAGAAAGAATTTCACATAGAATGGCTCAAAATGTAATTTATAATGATAAATACTACAGAGTTAATGCAAGACCATATAATGTAGATTTAGCATTTCTTTATGGAGATGAATAACAATGGCAACTTACGCTAAAATTACAACACCATTATTAGAATTATCAGAAGCAGATGATTATGAAGATGCAAAACTTGAATGGAGAATAACAGGTAATGTTTGGAGAGATACCGAAGCATCAGTTAGAGACCATCCAAGTAATCATCCTAATCACTGTCTTTGTGGTCATAATATAGTATATCATTTTGAGATAGAAAATACATTAAATAAAACTAAAGAAATAGTTGGTTCAACTTGTATTAGTAATTGGATGGTTCTAAGACATATGAGTGAAAAACTAAATATTCCTAAAGATACTATTACAGAAGAAATGATAGAAGAATGGAAGAAAGTAGCAGTTACAGGTTTAGTCAAAGATGCATGGTGGGAAGAAAACGGTGTACAGTTTGAAATGGATTTTGATTTCATTAGAGACTTTGATTTAAGACTTAATGTTAGAAGAGGTAAAAGATTTTTCAATAGAGATTCAGGTCGCTATGAACACAAGAAACTCTTGAGAAAAAGAGCCGAAGGAGATTATGGTCATCCTGAATACAAGATGGCTTCTATTGTTTGGAGATGGAATCACCCCCAAAATACAAGAGCACAAATACATAGTGCTAGAGGTTTTCCTGATGATAAATTACTAAGAGACATGACTTTATTTCAACTTGAAATGGAAGAATATATATCTCGTATAGATGAAGATAAATTAAAAGGAAATATAAAACGTATTGTTAGAGAAGTTGAATATTTGATAATGGAAGACGAATTAAAAGAAATTTGTTCTTACTATGATATACCAATGTTTAATCCTGTAAATGATTCAACATCGGATTGGGAACACGATTTCCTAAATAGTATTAAACAACAATTATTAGATAAACGTGAACTTAGTATGAGACAAATTGAGTCTTTATTAAAAATTATCAACCGAAACAATAAAACCCCTACCGATGCACAGACGAGTTACTTAACTGCGTTAGGGTACACCGGAACAATGCCGACTACACATTTAGAGATATCAAAGTTAATAGATGAGTGGAAAGAAAAAAGACATAAACAAATAAACGGAGGAATATAAATGACGAAAAAGAAAACGGAAAAGAAAGCAGACGAACAAAAATATACGGATGAAATGTATGAAGATTTGCAGAGAAGTGCTCTTACACTTCAAGCAAATGCTCAAAATATAGCGAATCAGTTGGTTCAACACCAACAACTTTGTTCTCATTATGAGCAAACCATCAATGTATTAACAGGTCGATTACAAGAACAACAAAAACTTGTAACACAATTGAGACAACAATTACAAACAAAAACGGAGGAATAAAAATGAAACTGAGAATAATGAATGATACAGGACATACTGAATTAGAATGCCAAGCGGAAGAAATGATTGACCAAATCAATGACCACCCAACACATTGGGTTTTTATTGATGGAGAAATGGTAACGAGAGAAGCCATTGCTCAAGTCAATTGGGATACAGTTAGCGATGTTAACTTAATCCCTGCTATGGTTGGCGGATACTAAATTCGTACCTAGTCCGAGTAACCGGAGATACAAATGTTACCTTGTGGGTGAAAAGCCCACATATCAATAATAATATTAATACAAATACAACCAATGAGGTGTAATTGTGAAACCAAAAGACATAAATGTAAAAAAATTATTATTAATTAAAGATGATATTATAAATTCTTTAACAGATGATATATCCAAAATATTAGTTTCTGATGCTTATAGAAACTATGACAGAAAAAAGATAAATCATAACGCCCTATTCTACGCAATAAAAAGACAAGTAGTTGCGGGTTCTAGTGATTTCAAAACTATGGAAGATATACTCAACTTCCACAATAAAAAAGAGTATTATATAATTAACAATGGTGATAAATATGAAAATAAAATTACACATTCCTACTCCCGATGATGGACAAACACAACATACTACTAGTTTCTTACTTAATTGTAGTTTAACAAAAGACCAATTAAGTGTAAGAAGATATAACAGTTTGCGTCCTAATCACTTAGGTGAAATAAACATAAAAGTGAATAAACCCCATATTGGTGTTAAAACTAATGTTGACCCACTACATGAAGAGATAGTAAGAGCAGTTGATAAGATGCTTCTTCCTAGAAAACGCCAAGTAGGTACTAAACAATTATTTCCAACTACAACAGAAATTTGGACAATCATGATATCTTTTAGATACAAAGGTGGAGATTCTATTATCTTAATTCGTAGAAAGAATTCTGCATATTACATAGATAATACAAAGGTAACTAGAAAGCGACTATCAACTATATTAGCACAGATATTTTATCGTAGTGTATTTACAAGAGACACAGAACAAATGGATAATTATATAGAGAAGTGTATTGCATTACCATATTATGTTTCTTATGCATTAGAAAATAGAACTCCTTATTATTTTTATTATAAGGGTGCAAAACAAATTGTAAGGATTAATACTAAATTGATTAGTGAAAACGAAGCCGCATTAGAAATATCAGAAGGTATTTGGGCTTCTATATCTGTTAATGATTTAAGTATATTTATTTCTACTTATTTGACAGGTTCTTCTCGTTCAAAAACTTGGTATCAAATATCACCTGCTCGTTTATGGACTAAACTATTAGGAACAGAACCTAAAGAAAGTGAACACCACTTGATGATAGAATGGTTAAAACAAAACAGAACTGATGAGATGGTACAAAAAAGAGCCTATGAACTACTTAATGAATTATGTAGTGAATATGAAGAGTTTACTTTAGTGAATTTTAATAATCAAAAATCTATTCACATTAGAGGTAAAAAGGCTGATTGGGTTGTATCTCCTAGAGAAAGTGTGGGAAGAAGAACACATCAAGGAGTAAATACTTATGTGTTTGAAAAATATGGTGCGAATGAAGAATTCTCAGAGAACTCTTCTACACCTAATGATGTAGATTATGAGAGAGCCGATAGTAATACAAAAACATGGCGAGGGCCAATTTGTATAGACAACTTACATAATAATTCGAGTACAGGAGACCAAATGGCTGCTAGAGCAATGTTGTTAAAGAATGATACAATGGCATATAAATTAGTATATACGTTAAAAAATCTAAAACTTAATACTTTTGAAAGATTAAAAGAGCCGCTTGTAAAATGGGAGGAAAACTAAAATGGGTCAAACTTTTTGTTGTAATACTTGTTCTAAATTAGTTTGTTTAGATTATGATATAGCATATGTAGAAGTAAGTGAACTAGATTGTTATGATTGTGATAGACAAAAGAAATTTATTTTAGATTTTTCATGGTTTATGCCTTTTGAATTGGAGGATGAATAAATGTTAGAACATAAATGTAAAGAATGTGATTCTAGGTCTTTTGAATATATAGAAAGACTTGGCGAACAAATATGTACTGATTGCGGTTTAGTATTATCTGTTAATCCTATAGAAGAAACTGTTCGTTATACTACTGATACTAACATATCAAAACACTTAGGTTCTGTTGTAGCCAAAAGGGATATTGTGAATAATAAATCATATGCTCTTAGAAGAGAACATGTAAGAGCAAAACCTGAAAGTGAAGCAGACAGACAGATGCGAGTTTTGTGTAATATGATTCTATCTAACTATAATGTTACCAAAGAAATTAAAGAATTAACACAAAGTTATTATAAAACTATTAAGCGTGAAAGAATTTTTAGAGGAGTTAAGGTTGAGTGGCGAGCAGCCGCTTTAACATACTATGTATTAAAAGAAAATAATATTATTACAAGTCTAAAGAAACATGAACAGATATCTAAAGTACCTAAAAGTGATATTTCTAGACAAGCAAAAAAGGTAGCCAAGTTTAGAAGAAATTCTACTGTATTTACACAAAGAGATTCTATACAATTGGCTAATACTTTGTTAGATAGATTACAAATAACATCACCTGATTTGAGATTAGGAACTGTAAAATTAGTAGAATATATATCAAGAAATATAGAACAAAGAGATATGCGTTTTACAGATAATATGTTAGGTGCATGTTTCTATATGTCAAGCGTAATGTTAGATATTAAAATTACACAAAGCCAAATAGCAAAATCATGGCCTTGTTCCACAGTAGGTATTAGAACATCTTGTACACAGTTATCAGAGATTTTTAATTTTGATAAAGCAAAATTGCGAGATTATGATTTAGATGCTTTTATTATGGGAGTTAGATATTAATGGATATAGATAAATTAGTTAAAAATTTAGAAGCATTACAATATCATTTCAATGGAATGATAGAAGCCTATCAAAAATTACCACCTCAAACAAGCACTGTTAGACAGGTTACGATTGAAGATGCAATTACTGTCTTAGGTGCTATGTTTGAACAAATACATCTAGAAATATTAGATATGAGGGAAAAAATATGAATAAAATAACAATGAAAACAAGTAAAGGAACAACAACACTGAATTTAAAATATGTAAGTGCATATACTGTCAATAAAGTAAAGACAGGTGTGTTAGCATCAGAAAGATATCTGATTGATTTACATATGAATAGTGGTACTATTTTTAGTAGTGAAGTATCAGAATCAGATTTTATAGTGTTTGAAAAGAAATGGAGTGAGAAAGAATGAGTGAATTAGAAACGATACAATGTGTAATTTGTAAAAGAGATATAGAACATAAAGTACACAATGGAAAAGTGTATTGGACATATGGAAATAATGCACAACCTGTTGCAGATGGAAGATGTTGTGATAGGTGTGATGTAGGAATAGTTATTCCTACTAGATTTAGAAATATAATGGAGGCAGATAAATGAGAAAAATAATGATAATAGGAGCAGGAGGAATTGGAAGTCATCTAATATCCTTCTTAGAAAGAATAGGAATATATGATATAACAGTATTTGATGATGATAAAGTAGAGCAAAAGAATCTAACATATCAAAACTTTAGTGAAGCACATATTGGTATGAACAAAGTTGATGTCTTTGGTAATGTAAAGTCTGAACCATATCAAGTATTAGTTGCTAAACAATTGAAAGGTTATGACTTAGTAGTTTGTTGTGTAGACAATCTTGCTGCAAGAAGATTACTATACCGACAAGGTTATGGTGATGATGCTAAATTAAAGTGGTTAGACCTAAGAGCACAAGGAAGAAATGCTGCTTTAATTTCTTATAAAATAGACCCAAACTTAATGGATGCTTTGTTAGCAGGAGAAGATGGTTCTTTTAGTTGTCAAGGTAGTGATTGGGATGGTAGTCCTGAACAGATTAATTGTATGCATATCACTGTAGCAGGTATGGCTGCACAATGGATACAAAGATGGTGGCAAGATAACGATAATGTTGTAGATAAGATGGTGATAAATATATGATTAGTGAAGAATTAAAAATAAAAGCAAGAAAAGCAGAAGCCATAGAAAGAGCCATAGAAATATGTGAAAAGGCACGATATTATGTGATGGTGGCGTGTGATACAATAGGTAGTTTTGGAATACAAGAACCATGTGGTCATGCAAGTGAGAATTGGGATGATGTTGTTGAGGAATTAAATATACAATTAGGTGATTTACAATGAGTAAGGAAGACAGTAATATAGATGATTTAACAGAAGACGATGTAGAAAAAATAATGGATATAATATCCACAGATGGATTCTACAAACATGCAGAAATAGTTAAGGTAACTTGTCCTCATTGTGGGGAAGAATTTCTAGGAACTAAAAGACATGCAGGTGGATTTATTGCAGGTCATGAAGCCTACCATAGATTTGAACATAGTCGAGATGTAATAGCAACTCAATTAGGAGGAATATAAATGAATGAAGTAACAGAAGAAATGTGGAAGAATATAAAAACAAAAATAGATTTGTGGTTTGAAAATCACGAAGATTGGGAACAAGAGAACCCTGAATTAATGTCAGTGCGTAGTTTAGTTACTGCGGGCGATATGAAAAAACAAAAGAGAAAAGCATTGTATACTGCAATCAAAACTTGTTTTAGTGAAGTAAAAGATAAACCATTTACAACAGGAAAGAAAAGTAAAATGCCTCTAAGTGTACAAGCATACAGAGATAAACAACTTGAATTAATACGCAACGCCTATAGATATATTTTTGAGAATAGTCATTCTCTACAGATATTTATTGTAAAGAATAAAAGAAGTGGTGGTGGTCTGTTTGTTGATGCAGAAGATTATGCAAATACAATGGCGGATTCTGCAAGACTTAGAATGAATACTGCGTATAATGCATATCTAAGAGATGATAAAGAAGCAGATTACATATGGGATGGTACTGATAAAGGACTTATTTGTCAGATACCTAATAAGGAGGATGTTTAACTATGTCTAGAGGAGTAAGAGCAAGATATTTTGGTAAGTTTAAAGCAAGACATAAAAATTACCTTGCAGGTAAATATAGAGTAAAGGAAGTGAAAAAATGATAGAAGGATTAGAAATAAAAGATGAAAATTGGAAAGAAGATATAAGAAAATGCCATACACAATTAAAAGATGATATGCAATATTTGTATCCTAATAATAGTACAGAAACATTTCTTACAATTATTTGGGATAAATCAAAGAATGCTTTTGATAGCGGAAGAGAAGTTCAAGTATTAGTTGATAGTAAAGATGATTTGTATATTAGTGTAGGTAGTGCAGGATTTGTATCGTTTCAAAATCAAGAAGATGAATTAACTAATGGTGCTCCAATGAAGTTACCATTAAAATGTTGGATTCATACTCATCCTTTTGGTACTGCTTTTTGGAGTGGTACTGATTGGAAATCATTAAAGACATGGCGACCTGTCCTAAGTTCTGCTATAGTGTTAGGGGATAATGAATATTTAGCATTCGACCCTGCTACAGAAATAGCAAAGAAAGTTTACTATGGTATGATGCCATTTCCTGAAACTATTAAAGAGTATAAAACTGAAGAAGAAGAATTATTGAAACAACAGGAGGAAGAATGATGGCAAGAAAAGGCTCTACAATTAAAGTCAGAAGATATCGAAGTAATGCGATAGACGATTATAAAACTAGTAATGCATTTAGAAGACACTTGAATGAAATAATAGATGAAAGAATAAGGCTTGCTTTGGAGGAAGAATAAATGGGTAAAGTTAATTTTGCTGCAATAAATGTTGATATCAATAAGAAAAGAAGTAAAAGAAAATTCATCAG
>MDSX01012823.1_pt1 | contig 10434 bp, 8 predicted proteins | sample 811141 | NCBI WGS metagenome assembly MDSX01 (sample SAMN05326642, study PRJNA326480) | marine metagenome | isolation source: seawater | place: Atlantic Ocean: South East | collected 2010
GAAGGCGCCGACGCCGGCGTCAGTGCGGCAGCGCAAAGCGGGTGGCCGGGAGGTTATGTGGATATTCCGGCTGTCGAGGAGCGTGCCGAAGCGCCATTACAGCCTTTCTGGGAAGTGCCGGCAGGTGCGTTGGCTGGCGATCGCGTCAAGAAGTTTTTGGATTTCCAGAACGATACAACGGCCTCAGATATCCGATTGGCTGCCCGCGAAGGCTACCGGTCGATTGAGCACGTCAAGCGGTATACCGCACTCGGCTTCGGAACCGATCAGGGGAAACTGGGTAATATCAATGGGCTCGCGATACTCGCCGAGACATTGGGCAAGTCGCCGGGCGAAGTGGGAACGACAACGTTCCGACCCAACTATACGCCGGTAACTTTTGGCACGGTGGCTGGCCGCGCCCTGGGAGAGCAGCTTTTTGATCCGGTGCGCAAAACTGCGATACACGCCTGGCATGTCCGACGGGGGGCGATGTTTGAGAACGTCGGACAATGGAAGCGTCCCTGGTTTTATCCGCATGAAGGCGAGGATATGCACGCGGCAGTTAACCGCGAATGCCTCGCGACCCGAAGCAGTGTCGGTGTGCTTGATGCATCAACTCTGGGCAAGATCGATATCCGCGGTCCGGATGCTTCGCACTTTTTGAATTTGCTCTACACCAACAATTGGGACAACCTGCAGTCAGGACGCTGCCGCTACGGATTTATGTTGGGTGAAGACGGCATGGTGATGGACGACGGCGTCACGACCTGTATCACCCCCGATCATTATCTGATGACCACGACAACGGGCGGGGCGGCAGCGGTGATGTCCTGGATGGAGCGGTGGCTGCAGACCGAATGGCCGGAACTCAAGGTGTATTTGACCTCGGTGACGGATCACTGGAGTGTCATGAGTGTAGCGGGCCCGAACGCGCGGGCCGTCATCAAGACAGCCGGGTGTGATCGGAATCTGGACGCCGAGGTTTTTCCCTTTATGAGTATGCAAAGAGGAGAGGTTGCCGGGATCCCGGCACGCATCAGCCGTATCAGCTTCAGCGGGGAGTCTGCGTTTGAGATCAGCGTTGACGCCAATCAGGGTCTGGCCCTGTGGGAAGCCATCATGACGGCAGGCCGGGACTACGACATCACCCCTTACGGTACGGAGGCCATGCATATCCTGCGTGCAGAGAAGGGCTATGTCATTGTGGGCCAGGATACCGATGGTTCGGTGACACCGGTTGATCTGGGTATGGACTGGATCATCTCTAAGAAAAAGGACTTTATCGGTAAGCGCTCCTTAAGTCGTTCCGATACCGGCCGCCCAAACCGAAAACAGCTCGTGGGCCTAAAAACGCAAGATCCCTCTCGAGCGCTGCCTGAGGGAGCCCAACTCGTCAATGTGCCTCAGGTCGAACGACCCGTTCCCATGATCGGTCACGTTTCGTCGAGCTACTACAGTGCACATCTGGGACACTCTATTGCACTGGCCCTGGTCAAGGCGGGTCTTTCCCGAATGGGTGACAGAATATACGCCCACCTGATGGACGGATCAGTGGTGCCGGCTACCATCTGCTCGCCTGTATTTTTCGATCCTGAGAACGAGCGAACGAAGTCATGAAACAGCCTATCGTTATCACGACCGCGATTACCGGGTCGCAGCCAAGAAAAAAGGACAATCCTGCGCTGCCGGTGACGCCTTCCGAGCAGATTGAGTCCACTCATGAGGCCTTCGAGGCAGGCTCTTCACTGGTGCATATCCATGTCCGGGACAAAGACGAAAATTCCTCCTCTGACCCCGATCTCTTTGGCCAAGTGCAGGAAGGCGTCAGGAAACATTGCCCGGGGATGATCATTCAGTTTTCCACAGGTGGTCGCGGTCGGGAAGCCGATCAGCGGGGCGCCATGATGTATCTGAAACCTGATATGGCCTCGCTGGCAACAGGATCGGTCAATTTCCCGACCATGATTTATGAAAATCCACCGGAGTTGGTCGAAGCCCTTGCTGCCAGTATGAAAGAGCATGGCGTGAAGCCCGAGGTGGAGGTGTTTGATGCGGCAATGCTGTACAACGCGGTAAAACTCTCGGAAGCAGGAAAGATTCCCAAGCCGCTGCATGTTCAGTTCGTGACCGGCATTCCGGGTGCAATGCCTACCCGCCGAAAACTGTTGGAGTTTCTGGTGGATGAACTTCACGAGCTTGTGCCCGATGCCACCTGGTCCGCAATGGGAATTGGCGGACGACAGTTTGAGGTGAACAAGTGGACTCTGGAGATGGGCGGGCACGCACGGACGGGCTTCGAAGATAATGTGAAGCTGAATAGGGATACGTTGGCCCCCAATAACGCAGCACTCGTGACGCTCATTGCCGATGTGGCAGAGGGGTACGATCGCTATCCGGCAAGCCCCGAAGAAGCGCGAGCCCTGTTAGGTCTTGCCCCGGCTGCATAGGAAACCAGCCAATATGAGCGCTAAGCAGTCTCCCCTGATAGAAATCGAGACGCCAGTGTTGCGGCCGGGCTCCGACGGACAGGCGCTGTTCTGGATGCAGGAATACGCGTTCTGTGTGCATCTCAATTTACGTGGGGATTCGTCGAGCTCGGCTTTTTCCGAAGCCGTCAACGCTTTCTCTGGGATCGCATTGCCCGAGCACCCGAACACCTGTGTTTCCTCTGAGCACTGTCGCGTGGCATGGTTGGGCCCTGATGAGTGGCTGCTGATCGGGGCTGATGAAGAGTTCGGCGTCGCCACACTTGAAGATCGGCTTGCGCCGCTGCATCACGCGCTGACAGACCTATCAGGCGGGCAGACGATACTTCGGGTAGGGGGCGAGAACTGGCGGGACGTGCTGGCATCTGCCTGCCCTTTAGATTTACATCCTCGAGTTTTTGGGGAAGGGACCTGCGCTCAGACCATGATTGCCCATACGAACGCTCTGTTGATACCTTTAAGGGATCCGAACCGCGATGAAGCCGTTGATATTGTCGTGCGCCGAAGTTTCGCCGACCACCTCGCCCGCTGGCTGATGGACGCTGCGGCTGAAAGCGGCTTTGAATTCCTGGCACCGGTAGGATCACCCTAGAGGTCGGGCCATTGGGATGACGGAAAGGACGGCTTATTTCAACGGTGAGTACCTGCCCGAATCTAAGGTCTGTGTCTCATTCAGAGATCGCGGCTTCAACCTCGGCGATGCCGTCTTTGATGCCGAAAGAACCTTTGGCGGAGAAATTTTCCGGCTGAATGCGCATATTGACCGTCTGTTTCGGTCGCTTGAAAAGGTGTCAATAGATCCAGGGTTGACCCCTGCGGAAATGACCGACATCACACGCGAGACCGTCGCCCGCAATCTTCCATTGCTCGCGCCAGGCGAAGATTATTGGGTGATGCAACGGGTGACACGCGGCCTCAATGTCGTTGGAGGCGAGTTGTGGCAGAGCAGTGGGGCAACGGTCATTGTCGAATGCACGCCACTGCCGCTCGCTGCGCGCGCCCCGATGCTCCGCGACGGGTTAGACTTATTTACTCCGTCGCATCGGCGGGTCCCACCTGAAAGCCTCGATCCGAACATAAAAAGCCACAATTACTTAAATCTTGTGATGGCGGATCTCGAAATTCGGGACCGTGCCGCTCACGCCTGGGCGATGTTGCTGGATACTCGAGGATTTGTGTCGGAAGGTATCGGCAGTAATGTATTCTTCGTCAAGGACGGCGAACTCCTTACTCCCAACGTGGACTATGTCTTGCCCGGAGTCAGTCGGGCGGTGGTGCTCGAACTGGCGGCGATGGAGGGAGTGGTGGCTCATGAAGTGGATATCTCTCCAGAGCAGGCACGCAGCGCGGATGAAGCGTTTATTACCTCCACGAGTTTTTGTATCTGCCCGGTGCGCTCCTACGATGAGTCGAGTTTGGATAAAGTAGGTATCCCCGGCCCGATCACACGTCGACTGATTGACGCTTTTGCCAAAGAGGTCCAATTCGACTTCGTTGGACAGTATCTTGATGCGCTAACCAAATAGGCTGTGGACCCCCTTCACAACCCTTTAGGAATCACTCCGTTTTTGACAGAATCCAGGTGGAAACCGACAATACCGCTTCGCCAATGCGACCCGCTGACAGATGCAGATTAACCGAACGCTGAGGCGCCTTAACGGCAGCTCGGCCAGACCAGGAGAAAGTTAATGCAAAACACGCTTGCCCAGGAAATATGGCCGTTGGCCCGCAGTTCGCGAATGGCCCAAGTTCTGCTCGTTGTTGCGGGAACGGTGTTGCTTGCAGCTTCTTCTAAAGTACAGGTCCCGTTTTGGCCTGTGCCAATGACAATGCAGACCTTCGTCGTACTGCTGCTGGGAATCGCCTATGGCCCACGCCTGGGATTTATTACGGGCGCACTCTACCTGGTTGAAGGGGCGTTCGGACTCCCGGTATTCGCTAAAGGGGCCGGGATAGCTTATCTGATGGGTCCCACTGGAGGCTATCTGTTCGGATTTGTAGTCGCCATGGGTATCTGTGGCTTGCTCGCACAACGTGGCTGGAGCCAGACCGTACTAGGGATGTTGGGCGTTATGATCGTTGGTCAAATCCTGATTTTCGCCCCCGGCGTACTGTGGCTGGGTGCCGTAATCGGCATGGATAAAGCGATCGCTCTGGGATTGACCCCATTTATTGCTGCGGAAGTGTTCAAGGCCGCCTTGGCGGCCGCAACGGTACCATTGATCTGGCGTGCTGTTAGCTATTGAGCGTGCCCACGATTGAGGACGTCCGTGCAGTTGTGACGGGACTCAAAAGGACATAAAGGAGAAAACATGAGAGATTACCTGCACATACAGCTCGGAGACCAGACTGTTGACCGGCAGACCTTCACCGGAGAACAGGTTGCCCGGTCGGGGCGCTATTTTATCGCCCGCGAGCTTGTGGCATGTGGCGCGGCTAAGGTCGAACCCCTGTCGGGCGACAATCCCCTGATTTTCTCAGTTGGCCCTTTTGCGGGTACCAATTTCTCTAACGCCAACCGGGTCAGCGTTGGTTGTCGCAGTCCATTGACCGGCGGAATCAAGGAGGCGAATGCAGGCGGGACCTTTGGATTCGCCTTGGGGCAGTTGGCTCTTGCGGGATTCACACTGCATGGAGCGGCAAGTGAATGGACCGTCATGCATGTCTCCCTTGAAGGCGAGGTCAACTTCTCGTCTGCGGATGATCTCATGGGGCTATCGAATTTCGACTGTGCCGCAAAACTGCACGAGCGTTTTGGCAAGAAAGTCAGTCTCGGAATCTGCGGGCCAGTCGGGGAGTATCTCGGCTTGTTGTCAGGTATCTCATTCAGTGATACGGATCTTCGACCGTCCCGTCTTGCAGCCCGCGGTGGCGTCGGTGCAGTGATGGGGGCTAAAAGAGTGAAGGCCATCGTCCTGGATCTCAACAAGATGCCAAAACTGCATGATCGAAAAAAGGTCATCGGGGCGGTGAAGCAGTACAACGCCATGATCAAGGAAGACGAGATCGCGCAGAACATGAAGACCTTCGGCACGGCACTGATGGCGGATACCCAGAATTATCTTGGGGGTTTGCCAGTCAGGAACTTTACTGCCGGGCAGCTTGTCGATCCGGATGAAGACGTAATGCGGATGGGGGGCGAATTTATCCGCGAGCAGAACCTTGAGCGCGGCGGCCAGACCGCCCACGCCTGTATGCCCGGGTGCACGATTGAATGTAGCAATGTTTATGTTGACAGCGAGGGAAAGGAAATTGCCTCGCCGGTCGAATATGAAACGATCGGCCTGATGGGGACAAACTGCGGGCTGACGGATCCGGATGAGCTTGCCCGGGTTAATTTCGTTGCGAATGACCTTGGCATTGATACGATTGAAACTGGCGCCATGATTGCTGTGTTAATGGAGGTGGGCCAGGGCGCATTCGGTGACGTGAATTTCATGCTTAAGGTGCTGGAGGAGATTCGCAGCGGTTCGGAAAACGGCCGGATTTGGGCCCAGGGAACCGCCCGGGTCGGAGAGCATTACGGCGCTCAGCGGGTACCAGTCATCAAACAGCAGGCGATCAGCGCCTACGATCCGCGTGTTGTCGAGGGGACGGGAATCACGATGATGATGACTGCCCAGGGAGCAGATCATACTGCCGGCAATCTTCCTAAGCTCGATTGCAGGGAGATGGAGGCATCTGAGATTGTGGCGGCAAGTTTCGAAGCGCAGCGGGTGATGGCAGCCTCTGATTCATTGGGTCTATGCATCTTTGGGCGTGGCGTCACGGATACCAATGTGGAATTCATCATCGACGCTATCAATAATGCCCTAGGGACCGAACTTCCAAACTCTTTCTATCGAGAACTCGGGGCCGAGACGCTGCATTTAGAGCATGAGTTCAACCGGGCCGCGGGATTCAGTGATGAAGATGACGAGCTTCCGGCGTTTTTCTATGAAGAATCGCTACCGCCGATGAATCGTGTAGCACGTTTTCACGGAGAAGAAATCAACAAATTCCGAGAGTAAGTGTTGAGACCGACGATCATTCGCCTCAGATACCAATAATCGGATGGATCTGCGAGCCGTCACTAAAGCGGGAGAAACGGAACGGTTCGGGGTCGACCAGCGGTGTTTCATTCATGATGAGATCCGCAGCGAGTTCTCCCGCCGCCGGCCCGATGCCAAATCCGTGGCCGGAAAACCCAGTAGCAATAAAAAAGCCGGGCTGTTCAGAGACCTCTGAAATTACCGGCACCGCATCAGGAGTGACATCAATCATTCCTGCCCACTGTTGGGCGATGACTGCGTCGCGGAACACCGGAAAATCCCTCTCAAGCCGGGAGCGGGCTTTATTCAATAGTGGTTGGACCGGCGCAGGGTCAAGAATGCGATGTGCTGTAAAAGGCTCTCCTTTGCCTGCCAGCGCCTGTCTGTGATGACTTAACGCCTCGGTAAAGGTCCTGCCTAAGCTGGGTCGCAGGTGTCCCTTGGCCATCCAGGCCAGTTTGCTGAATAACCCCATAAACTGGAGCGCGTCAGGCGTCAGTTCAAACCAGATAGCCGTATTGGGGGCAACTGTATAACCGCCATCTGCGCGGGGTCGAATCGCGAACCCAGGCGCGCTGATGCAGGATTTAAGACCTGCATTGATGGCGCTGGTACGCATAACCGATGATCGGACCTTCAACTGAGGCAGTAGCAGGCGCTCGTGCGCACAAAACAGGCGTGACCATGCCCCGGCGGCCAGCAGAACCGCATCAGATCGGATCAGGCCGTTCTCGGTGAGGACCCCGCAAACCCTGCCGCCACTGATGTCGAGTTCGAGTGCTGCTGTTTGCGTCAGGATGGTCGCCCCTTTTATTTTCGCGCAGCGTGCGATTGTCGGAGCAGCAATAAAGGGTTCCGCTTTGCCGTCGGTCGGGCAATAAAGGGCGCCAGGCCAGGTGTGGGAGCTGCCCGGCAGATGCTTTGCGACCTCGGCTGTGGTAAGGAGGCCCGTATCAATACCAAAGGGCTCTGCGTATTCAAGCCATTTTCCGTGTGCTTCAAGACCTTGATCGGAATCAGCGAGATAGAGAGTGCCGCAGCGCTTGAAACCAACTTCTCCTTCGACGCGCTCATTCATTGCGGCCCATCTTTCCAGCGACTTCATGACCAGCGGAATTTCTCGAGGATCACGTCCTTGTTGGCGGCACCAACCCCAGTTGCGGGACGACTGCTCGGCACCGATCTCGCCTTTTTCGCAGAGCGTGACCGATATTCCTCTCTCAGCGAGGGTGAGTGCCGCACTGACCCCAATAATGCCGCCGCCAATGATGACGACGTCGGTCTTCTCCGTGGGGAATGGATCAGAACTTAGGGAATCAATGGGAATCGGCATTGGGAGGTGGGATGACCTTCCCGGGGTTGAATAGATTGTCGGGGTCCAGCGCCTTTTTAATCGCCGCCATGACTCTTAAACCAGTAGGATCTTTGTACCTTTGCATCTCATCAATTTTGGACATACCGATTCCGTGTTCGGCGCTGAAGGAGCCTCCCAATCCGGCGACGTAGTCATGGACAAGATTGTTCACTTCCGCCCATAGCGACAGGAAAGCTTCTGCGTCCATATCGGGCGGTTGCGAGAGATTGAAGTGAATGTTGCCGTCTCCTACATGGCCAAACGGACATGGCCTGATCCCCGGCACCCGTTTGGCGACGATGGCCCACGCCGTTTCGATAAATTCGGGTACCTTCGAGACCGGAACGGAAACGTCATGTTTTATGCTCGCGCCTTCGAGACGTTGCCCCTCTACAATCCCTTCCCGTAACTTCCAAAGTGACTTGGCCTGCTGTTCACTTGATGCGATGACCGCGTCGTGAATGTCTCCCGCCTCAAATGCATGTTCAAGAATCGCTGAAAGCAGGGTATCGACGTTGATGGCGTCGCCACTGGCCTGGAGCGAAAGCAGGACATACCACTCATGGGGCGTTGTCATCGGATCAAAGCAGCCTGACACGTGCTTGAAGGCAAAGTCGAGGCCGACCCGGTGCATAAGTTCGAAGCTGCACAGAGTGCCTCCACTTCCTGATTGGGCGCGCTCCAGGAATGCGATGCTAGCCGGGAGATCGCGCAACGCAACAAGCGCTGTTGCGCTTTGATCAGGGTAGGGATAAAGCTTTAGCGTTGCGGCGGTAATGATGCCGAGCGTGCCCTCGGAGCCGATGAGTAGTTGTTTGAGATCATATCCGGTATTGTTTTTCCTGAGGCCGTGCAGATCAGACAGTAACTCGCCATTCGGCATCACGGCCTCAAGACCCAGAACCTGATCTCTTGCATTGCCGTAACGCAGAACGTTTATGCCCCCGGCATTGGTCGCGAGGTTTCCACCGATTTGGCAACTGCCTTCCGCCGCCAGGCTGAGCGGAAAAAACCGCCCGGCGTCACGTGCGGTTGCTTGAAGTACTGCCAGTATGCACCCCGCCTCCACCGTCATCGTGTTGTTGGCTGGATCGATGGCGCGAATCTGGTTGAGCCGCTCGAGACTGAGGATGATTTGGTCGACGTGTGCTACAGCGCCGCCACAAAGTCCGGTGTTACCGCCTTGTGGCACCAACGGCGTTTTCTGTGCAACGCAGGCCTTCACCACTTCCTGAACCTCAGTGGCATCTCGAGGTCGAACGATGATCTGCGACCCACCGTGGAACCGTCCGCGCCGTTCTTCGAGATAAGGCTCCGCTTCGACAGGGTTGGTAATCACCCCTCGATCGTCGAGAATTTCACGAAGGTGTGAGAGCAGAGTATTCATCGGTTAAATCAAGACTGGCAGTCGGTGAATGACCTAGTCACTACTGGGGTATTGTTGCCAACGAGGGGATTATAGGGTTCCGAGGGGGCAACGGTGTCACAGCGACATTCTTTTTTGGTACAGTGTCGCGGAAGTCGATCAAATAATCAAAATGCGAAGGAGAATCGGGTAATGCATCGGATGCTTCACATGGAGCCCAGTCTTTGTACTGGGTGTCTGCAGTGCGAGATGGCGTGTAGCTATGAGCACGAGGGAGAGTTCAACCCTGCGCGGTCGCGCATTCGGGTTTTCGAGTTTGAGCACGGGCGCACGTCTGTGCCATATACCTGCACGCAGTGTGTTGAGGCATGGTGTATGAAAGCCTGCCCAACGGCAGCGATCTCGGTCAATACGGAGCTGGGAGCCAAGCTCGTGAGTCCCGAAGCGTGTGTGGGATGCAAGGCCTGTGTCTCTGCGTGCCCGTTTGGAACGATCGAATTTAATCCTGTGAGCGGCAAAGTCGACAAGTGTGATCTTTGTGGCGGGGATCCGAAATGTGTGTCTGCATGCCCGACTGACGCGATTACCTATGTGGATGCCGGGGCCTCTGGCGTTGGCCGCATGCAGGCGTCCGCACAACAGGCTGCACAAGGGGGTGCATCATGAGTTGGCAGGGAAAAATACTTCGGGTCAATCTGACGTTGGGAGAGATAACTCCTGAGCCGCTCAATATGGAGTGGGCCAACGACTATATTGGCGAGCGCGGTCTTGGCACTAAGTATCTGTGGGAGAACATGGATGCCAAAGCCGACCCCATGGGCCCTGACAACGTGTTGATTTTTGCGACCGGCCCACTCACGGGCACCAGCGCATCCACGAGCGGCCGTTATGCCGTGATTACCAAGGGCCCGCTCACGGGGGCGATTGCCTGTTCTAACAGCGGAGGCAAGTTCGGCGCAGAGTTGAAATACGCCGGATTTGATCTTCTGCTTGTCGAAGGTCGCTCAGAAAAACCGGTCTATCTCTTAATTGAGGGCGATGAGATCAGTCTCGCCAGCGCCGACAAGATTTGGGGCAAGACCGTTTGGGAAACAGATGAGTGGATAAAAAAGCAGCATCACAATCCGATGCTCAAGGTCGCGACCATTGGCATCGCAGGAGAGCGCGGGGTGCGCTATGCCGCCGTGGTTAATGATCTGCATCGCGCGGCCGGCC
>MDSX01062130.1_pt1 | contig 10434 bp, 10 predicted proteins | sample 811141 | NCBI WGS metagenome assembly MDSX01 (sample SAMN05326642, study PRJNA326480) | marine metagenome | isolation source: seawater | place: Atlantic Ocean: South East | collected 2010
GGGAATCAGTGTGGCTGGCGGGGGGGACTCGGTTCAAGCCATTCATGATTTTGACATTGACCCATCAGGCATTAGCCACATTTCAACTGGTGGAGGTGCTTGTTTAGCCGTTCTTGAGGGGCAGCCTTTACCCAGTATTTCGGCTATTCAATCATGTCCAAAAGCTTAGCTCAAACGATTGAAACATTACATACAAAAAAAAGCCATTTAATCACACCCGTTGCTCGACAGGCTCAAGCACCCAAAACTCGCCCCCTCTTACCCCTTGTTTATCGACTGTTTTTAGGCATCGTTCACGGTATTGGCCTGGGCATGGGATGGCAACTAATTCAACTTATACAATCGTGGGCTACGCTGTGGCTACGCTAAAAAGAAGAATGGCTCGGTGGACGGGGCACTATTTAGCTCTGGGGCTAGGCATTGGCTTGGATCAGTTGACTAAATACATCGGTTTTACAGTATTACCTGCGTATACACCGATTGGTGTGTTTCCCGGCATTGCCTTGCAATTGGTCTACAACCGTGGCGCCGCTTATGGGTTTTTTGCGGGTCAAACTCCCTGGCTGGTGGGTATTGCTAGCTTATTTAGCCTATATTTTATGGCAACATTTCATGTTGTTCGGTGGAAGACGCCATCCCCACTGGGTAGCCGACTCCTAATTATTGGCGCATTGGGTAATTTACTGGATCGTGTCATTCATGGCTTTGTCATTGATTTTATTTCAATCGGTCGATTTCCCGTGTTTAATCTAGCCGACATATGCATCACCGTAGGCGTGGGGCTTCTAATTTATCGTAGTTTAAAACAGTCATGCATTTAAATTTTTTATATGAGGATAATGATCTGGGCATTGTACATAAGCCCGCTGGAATGTTAACGCACCCAGCCGCCAAGCGTGAAGCGCTTCCGGCTGTATCGGACGCGTTGGTTGAACTGTGGGGATCCGCCTTTGACCGTACTGCTTTTGACCCATTACGCCCGGGTATTGTGCATCGATTAGATTGCGATACTAGTGGGCTGTTGGTAGTGGCCAAACATGCCACCAGCCACGCCATGCTTAGCGAACAGTTTAAGGCTCGTTCGGTGGTTAAACGCTACATTGCTGCGGTGCGTGGCCGAGTTCATGCCGATGAATTTATACTAACTGAGCCCCTCCGGCGAGTTCGCGGCCGAAGCCATTACAAAATGATGGCCCAAACCCACCCAGACGCTAAAGATGCCGAAACTCATTGCGAATGCCTGTATCGGACATCCACTAAATCTATTGTATTGGTTACGCCAAAAACTGGCCGAACCCACCAAATTCGTGTGCATTTAGCCAATAAAAATCACCCGCTTATCGGCGATCGTCTCTATGGAAAATCTAGCAAACAATACCCCGGACACCTCCTTCATGCCTGCTATCTTGAGTTCACCCACCCCACAACACAAAAGCGGCTGGCATTTCAACTCAATGCCCCGGCTTGGGCCGCCTACTCACATTAATTGGGAAATAATGTATCGCGGCGATTTTTGGCTGATACCAGCCAGCTGAATAATTGATTGGGATCTGTCTTGAGCATTCCTAGAATATGATCCAGCTCATCCCGAATGTTCTGCAATCCAGCCGCAATAGCCGCCGTATTTTCTCGGCACACAGCCACCCCCCATACCGGATCATGGGCCGCCACACGGGTCGTATCGCGCAATCCTGGCCCAACCACTGGATCGACAGCATGGCCTTGGGTAGCGCCCACCGTCAAGCACGCCATTAGATACGGAATATGAGACGTTAAAGCGACCCCTTGATCATGGGCATGGGCATCCAACACAACGGGGTTCATCGCCATGCCAGCAATCCATTGTATAAAGAGGGGAACCGCCGGACATTCGGGTACTTGGGGAACAACAACATACTGACCGGAATCCAATATCTGTAACCCAGCATGTTCGATGCCCATCTTTTCAGAGCCCATCATCGGGTGCCCGCCAATGTAATGTTGATTGGCTTTAAGCGGTACTGACATAAACGGCGTTTTTACACTGGCAATATCGGAAAAAGTAACCGGGCTTTGAATATGCTCCGATGCTTCGATTAGTGCGACTCGAACCTGCGCGATAGGCGTGCATACAATGACTAAATCCAGTGCCGTGGGCAATGCTGATATACTAGATACTGCCGCCATCACCCACCCGTTATCACACGCACGCGCTTGCGTTGTACGATCCGGATCCACGCCATACCGTTCAGTATCCGGATAATACTGCGCAATACGCGCTGCTAAAGACCCCCCCATAACCCCCAGCCCCACAATGCCAATCCGCTTATACATTGTGATCGGGACGCAGCTGCTTTGCGTCACCCAAATAAATATGCTGAATTAACGCTTGCGCCGTTTCAGTATTCACATGCACCAATATTCGGATACACTGCGGCAATCCCCCAGGTACATTAATTTCATTCAAACACAATAATGGCGTGTGAACCAATCCCATTTCCCGTGCTGCTGCTGCTGGAAATGCAGCATTTAAGTCCGGGGTTACTGAAAAAAATACGGAAGCAATATCCGAAATATTGACAGCGTTTTCCTCTAAAATAGCCGCTAAACAATCGGTAGTAGCGGATAAAATATCGGCGGCTGTATTGGATACACAAACTGTGGCTCCCCGAATCCCTCTTACAGGCATTTAGAAACCTCATGGGCTATTTCTGAAACAAACATAGATTCATTATACGATTGGCCGGTTACTTGTCGCAATGATACAGCCTGATTGCGGCTATCTATTGAAATTGATAATTGGTTAATATTGAGCCCAATTCCAATCAAAACCATACGAATAGCGGGGTCATTTGTACCCAAAGATTCGCATAAAACCCCCCCCAGTTTTTGATCCCCGATCATAATATCGTTGGGTTGTTTTACCCATGAACAAACATATGGACTTACAACCAACTGGCAAGCGTTCGCTACTTGTTCAGGAATATGGGTTGGCGTTCGAAGCACACTTTCTGTCGCCATTGGGAGAACCACCGTCATATAAATCCCGCCTCTGTCTGATACCCACGGCCGCCCCCGTTGACCACTGCCCTGCGTTTGCTGCCGCGCCCATACAACAAGCCCGGACGGTACTTTTCCATAATGCGCCAAGCATCGCCGCGCTTGCGCTTGGGTAGAATCTACGGAGGGCAGCACCCAATAGTACATTTAAAATTGCGCCCTAATTGTTGGGTATAGAGCCTGTGGATTCACCCCCAATCGTTCCTGAGCCAATGTGCAAATTTGATCAACAATTGACGTACCCGATACCGAAAAAAATGTGGTTCGATCCTGCGAATTTTGGTATTGATACATATTAAAGTTCGAGTCTTTGAGTAGGGATGGATCGGCATGAATCAGTTGATAAAACCAAGGTTTAATCGCCTTTCGAAACCAAAACTCAGCATAGTAATCTCGGTACCATGTTTGACGATGCCAGCCCTGGTGCTGACAATGATTGCGCAACACAACAATACGATGCGCCACTACCGAATCAAATTGCGCCCCAATATCGGGCCCGCAGTCCCAGGAAAAGGCTCGTAATGCCGCATATTGGTCTGAAATAAATTGAATCGTATCGGTATAAACAGCAAAGAATTGAGGCAGTTGGTGCGGATCCAATGCATTGATTTCAGATACCCCTCCTTGAATATATTGAGCCAACCAATCATCATTGTTTGGGTAAAATAAATACCCCACATCAATGGGCAACACCGCGCCTGAATCCGATAAAATATAATTATTACCATGACGATCACCACGCCCAAACACATCCCCCAGCGCCGCATGCCGAGCCAGCTCCACCACGTTTTCTGGATGCGCAGCATGGCCCGATACCCCCAATTCATACGCCGTTATATCCCCCAAGTAATCCGATACTCGCCAATGGCGCCCCCCCACCGTATAACAGTCTGTACGATACGACGGCCATCCCAACTGATCTAGCACCGCAATAAAGTAACTGTGATAGCACGCTGCTTCGGGCTTTACAGTAACCGCGACACGGTTTGAGTTTCGACTGTACAGCACTTGGTAAACCGATTGGCTAGCGCCAATATCTTGCGCATCCACCAAGTCTCCCCCCCCTACAAATGCGTCTATGTGCGCCCAAATACCCGCCGCTTTCAGTTTCTGCTTCACTAGGCTGCAGCGATGATCCAACGCTAATTTATTAAATAGCTGCCGCCGAAGTTCGCAGTGAATATTCCCATATAAACTGCCTGGCTTTCGCTGAAAAGCCAACGTGAACTGCGTATCCGTTTGGTAATAGTCCGCCACCTCTTTTTCTGAAATTGGCCAAACATGATCCGGATGCGTAACCCCTGAGAAAACGGCTACTGTATCAGAAGCTGTGGATAATAACACGACACCGATCCTGCAAAATAGACATCGGGTATACGCTTAGTAGTGTCGTTAAGTCTGGTCCTGATGTTTCCCCAGATACGACCAATCGAACGGTTTTAAACACCAACCCCGTTGGCATTTTAAGCGTTTTCACAACCCCCATTAGTGTTGCTTTCAATGTTGCTTTGTCTGAAAACTCACTCAGTGGCAACCAAGCGGTATGCACAGCGGTCACAATTGTTTTTTGATCATCTGTCCATGCAGTCTCTCGCAATTGTATTTGCCGCTGATCGTCTGTTCGAGCATACACTGCAAGGACTGTATTAATTTGGTCCAATCGCTCAATACTGTCACGCACTGAATCAAACACAAGGTCTATGCGATTGTGTGGAACTTGTTTGGCAATACTCGCCATTAACGCTGGCTCGATAAATGGGTGCACAGCCGATTGAAAAGCAGACAAGCTTAATTGCTTAATGTATTGCTTGTTCATCCAGGTCAGTTTTTGCGTATCAAAAATAGCCCCGGCTTTATTAATGCGGTCCAACGAAAACTGTTGAATAATATCCGCCACTGGCTGAATCTCTTTGCCATCGGGCGCAGACCAGCCCAATAAGGCTAAATAATTAACAATGGCTGCGGGCAAAAACCCCTGCGCCTGATAATCCGTAATGGCCGTCGCCCCATGCCGCTTGGATAATTTGCTGCGATCCGTTCCTAAGATAATAGGAAAGTGCCCAAATATGGGGATGTCCTGGCCCGCTGGCAACAAGGCCTGAAATAACAAAATATGCTTGGGTGTATTGGAAATATGATCTTCCCCACGCAACACATGGGTAATGCCCATGGCAATATCATCCGCAACAACGGCAACGTGGTAACTGGGCATTCCATCAGACTTCGCCAAAATAAAATCCGATAGTAAGGCCAAATCAAACGTAATCGACCCCCGAATGGCATCCAAAAAAGTGACTTCGCCCGATTCTGGAACTGCAAAGCGAATTGTATAGGGCTGGTTCGCTTTTAGTCGGTCTTGAATCTCGGCTTCGGATAAGCCCCGACAGTTTCGCGAATATCGATACGGTTGCTTGGCTGCATCAGCCGCCGCTTTTTCGGCTGCTAATTCCGCTTCAGTACAAAAACATCGGTAAGCCTGTTTCGAATCCACCAGCTGGTGGATAACAGCTTGATACGACCGTTCTGATTGCCGGTACGGCCCACTCGCACTCGCTATGTCTGGACCTTCGTCATAATTCAACCCAATCCAGTCGATTCCCGCCATAATATTTGTTTCAAATTCAGATGTTGATCGGTCTTTGTCTGTATCTTCAATACGAACAATATAGGTACCGCCGTACCGTTTGGCAAATAACCAGTTAAACAAGGCTGTTCGCAACGAGCCAATGTGCAAATTTCCAGTCGGCGACGGTGCAAATCGAACCCTCACTTATTGAGACTCCAACCGAATAGTATTGAGAGCAGAGCCTGCCTTAAACCATGTGATTTGATTGGCATTATATGTATGGTTAACCAAAATCGCAGTCTCGGTACCATCGGTATGATGCACCACCATCGTCAACGGTTGACCCGGCGATAATTGCGTAATACCTTGAATGGATACTCGGTCCATTTCTTGCACTTGAGTATAATCATCCGGATTCGAAAACGTAAGCGCTAAGACCCCTTGCTTTTTCAAATTGGTTTCATGAATTCGGGCAAATGACCGTACCACCACCACCTGAACACCTAAAAACCGAGCTTCCATCGCCGCATGCTCCCGAGAACTACCCTCGCCGTAGTTTTCATCCCCAATGACAACCGACCCGACGCCCCCTTTCTGATACTGTCGGGCGACATCTGGCACAGGGCCATAGTCCCCTGTATCGGCGTTTAGAACCGCATTCGTTTCGCCAGTGAATCGATTGGTAGCCCCAATTAAAAAATTATCCGAAATATTTTCTAAATGGCCACGGTATATTAACCAAGGGCCGGCCATTGAAATATGATCCGTCGTGCATTTCCCCGACGCTTGTATCAACAAATGCAGACGATGAAAATCCAAGCCGTCCCATGCTGGGAATGGGCGCAACACCTGCAAACGCTTGGAGTCTGGGTCAATGGTAACCGGCTGACTCGTATCGTTGACTGGCGCTTGATACCCATGCGTGTTATCGGTAAACCCCGCTTTGGGAAATACATCACCTGACGGTACCGGCAGTCGGATCGATTCCCCCGACGGCGTATCCAACGTATCCGTCGCGGGGTTAAAGGTCAGGCGACCACCCAAAACCATTGCCGTGACCATTTCCGGTGACGCCACAAACGCATGCGTTAGCGGATTGCCATCATTGCGCTTGGCAAAATTTCGATTAAATGAAGTGATAATAGAGTTTTTTTCCGTCACATTATGGCGTTTCCATTGACCAATACATGGGCCACACGCGTTCGCCAGTACAACAGCTCCCATTTGCCGAAATGTTTCTAACAGCCCATCGCGCTCAGCCGTTTCCCGAATCATTTCTGAACCCGGGGTAATGGTAAATTCGCATTGGGCCTTAAGCCCCGCATCCACCGCCACTTTAGCTACCCGATGGGCACGGCTCAAATCTTCATACGATGAATTGGTACACGAGCCGACCAACCCCACCGACAAAGTTTCCGGGTAATCATTGGCCGTCACAGCGGCTGAAAATTTAGATAAGGGCCACGCTAAGTCCGGTGTAAATGGCCCATTAATATGGGGCTCCAGCGTCGAAAGATCAATTTCAATAACCCGGTCATAGTACTGGTGGGGGTTATCCAATACCGCAGGGTCTGCCTTAAAATATGCCTGGTAGTGACTGGCCAGCTCAGCAATTGGGGCGCGATTCGTTTGTGTCAAATAGTCCGCCATTGATGTATCAAACGGAAACACCGATGTAGTAGCCCCAATTTCAGCCCCCATATTGCAAATTGTTCCTTTACCTGTACACGATATCGACTCAGCGCCTGGGCCAAAGTATTCAATGACCGCATTGGTACCCCCTTTAGCCGTTAGCAACCCCGCCAAATATAAAATGACATCTTTCGGGCTTGTCCATGATTCAGCATTAAACCGCCCGGTTAAATGTACGCCGATAATTGTGGGGAATTTCAACTCCCAAGGCAGCCCAGTCATGACATCAACGGCATCAGCCCCCCCCACCCCAACCGCTAGCATGCCCAAGCCACCGGCATTCACTGTGTGGCTGTCCGTACCAATCATAACCCCACCGGGAAATGCATAGTTTTCTAAAACCACTTGATGAATGATTCCAGCGCCCGGTTGCCAAAATCCAATCCCGTATCGGTCCGAAACTTGTTCTAAAAACTGATACACTTCGCGATTCGAATCCACGGCACGCTTCAAATCTGATTCAGCTCCATGTTCCGCTAAAATCAAATGATCACAGTGCACTGTGGTGGGCACAGCCGTTTGCGCCCGACCCGATTGCATAAACTGCAACAAGGCCATCTGCGCTGTGGCATCTTGCATACAGACACGATCTGGATGCAATTCAATATAGCTGTTTTTGACAGACGCCAACTCTGTATTTGAAACCGCATGGCTAATTAATAATTTCTCAGTCAATGTTAGTGGTCGCTGAATCGAATCAAGCGTCTGCTTTAGTTGTTTGTATCGCTCAGAAACGGCATCGTATTGTAGCAACATAATCGTTATTTTACCAAACTATAGGGTTGTCTCAACTGCTTGAATCACAGCCTTGGACAATGGTTTCTCTCGAGACCCAAACCGAGCCACCACATACCCATTGCGATCAACCAAAATTTTATTAAAATTCCATGACACTTTTCCTGTCTTCTTGGGATTGGACTCGGTTAAGTAGCGGTATAGCGGATGTATCCAACGCCCACGAACCGGTACCTTCTCCATCATGGGGAATGATACGCCGTAATTGAGCGAACAAAAACTCGCAATGTCTGTTGCTGTTCCAGGCTCTTGATTCGCAAAGCTATTGCTGGGGACCCCCACAACAACCAATCCGCGGTCCTTGTATTGCTCATACAGTGTTTGAAGCCCTTCATATTGGTAGGTAAATCCGCATTTGCTAGCGACATTAACGAATAAAATAGACTTACCTTGAACCGATTTCCAGTCCCATTCAGTGCCTGACAATGTCTTGATTTCAATGCTGTAGAGGCCAGATGCCACCACGGGTATTTCGGGTGTATTTGCATACAAACGATCGCGAAACAACCATAAACCCAGGCCCAAACCCAAACAAAGACCCACTAAAACAGTACGCATAAAGGACCTCCTTGACCGTGTGTCATTATATGGAGCGGGATACCAGATTCGAACTGGCGACCTTTTGCTTGGCAAGCAAATGCTCTACCAACTGAGCTAATCCCGCACATAGTGTTTTAGCTTACCATGATTATTAGACAACCGTGAAGCACTACTCTGTTTCTGTTACACGACTTGCTGCGGCAGCACTATCCGCTTTTAATGCGGTCGTAAGCTGCTGACGCTGCTGATCTATAGACTTAAAGTCAGCCGACATGCCCGCTTCTGTATAGGCGACCGCTAAGGCATCCAAGGTGGTTAAGTCTGTCTTGCCTAGCGCCAAAGCTTTGGCATACGCAGCCTTCATTTTTTTTCGGTTTCCTCGATCATAATAATAGTGGCCTTGAGCCACGTATACGGAGGGCCATGGGCTCGTATCCTGAATCAAATCTGCTTTTAGCGTCGTTTTTTTCCACTCAGTATCCGCCAAGGCATATTGGTCGGTATCCGCATACAACTTAGCTAAAAAATAGTGTGGAATTGGTGAGTTTGGGTCTTGAGACACGCTCGATTCAAAGGCCTGAATCGCGTCTGTATATGCCCCTGTTTTTAAAGCATGAACGCCTTTGAGTAGCGGGTTAATAATAATTAACGGATTCGTGCCGGTCATAGCCAAAAACAGGCCATCTTTTGCGTACTGCGCTTTTGCTTTAGCAACGACTTGCCGTTCGGATGCAAAGTCGTCCGGCTCAATAACTTTAACCGGGCGCCGCTCAGACACTCGAATTAAGTGCCACCCAAATTGTGTTTGGACAGGCTCAGACAACGCACCATCCGCCAAAGCATACGCCGCGTCGGCAAAGGCAGTCACCACTGTATGGTACCGAATCCACCCCAAATCCCCACCCGATTGTGCATTGCTAGAATCCGCGGAATACTGATTAGCGGCTTGAGTAAATGACACGTTACCACGCAAAATATCATCGCGAATATCCGTAATTAATGCCTGTGCTTCGTCGGGTTGCTCCGGGTCAATGGGAATTAAAATATGACGCGTCAACAATTCGGTATAAAAATCGGTAATATCTTGGTCACTAATGGATACTTGATTTAACTTTTTTTGCACTTTTTGAACCCGTATGTTGTTTTCTAACCGTACTTTATACTGATCATAACTTAGGCCATTCTCTGCCAATCGTTTCCGCAAATCCGATTGCCGGGTAATGGCTAGGCCTTGCATTACCTGTTGCAAATATGACTTGTATTCCGATCGAGTCACGGTAACGTCTGTGGCACGCGCATGGTGCAACAATAGCGAAAACTCCATGGCGCGTTGAAAGGCATAATAATACCGATCCATGAGCGTTTCAGGAGTGGGCTTTCGATGGCGGTCCGATTCGCCAGATGCCGCTTGAACTTCTGAGAAAAACCCAAAGAATTTTTGACCCGATATTGGAATATCTCCAATGATTGCCACATAATCCGTTGGCCGCTCTGAGTTGGCCGTATTGGTACTGGATTCACTACCCCCGCCCCAAAATGTGCCCGCAAACATGGTTAACGCAAAAGACACAACGATCCCCCACCCGATCCATTTAATATTATTTCGAAATATTCCTAACATAATTTATTTGAGTGTCCGACTAATTGAGATATAAGCACCTACAATACCCAAGACTGTTCCTATTATAAACAAACCGGTGTAAATCCACCATAGCACGGGTGAATTAAAAATTAAGGGCATGAATGGAAATTGCTGTTGAATGTATCGAGCAACCGCATCGTAACTAAATTTGAGTATGCCA
>MDSX01085054.1_pt1 | contig 10430 bp, 7 predicted proteins | sample 811141 | NCBI WGS metagenome assembly MDSX01 (sample SAMN05326642, study PRJNA326480) | marine metagenome | isolation source: seawater | place: Atlantic Ocean: South East | collected 2010
TGATTTAAGAAACATAAGGCGAGAATCTGGAGCTCTTATTAATAAATGGTTTATCAGTCAGAGATAGGTTTAGTGGAAGATATTTTTTTATAAGGGATTGGATTAATCGTAATACCCAAAAGCAATAATAAGAATATTATAGCTGCAGGCTGGTTCTTTTGCGCTCTATTTTTCTTTTATGCCTTTATACTAAGGGTCTCGCCGGCTGTGATGGTCGATGAGTTAATGCGAGAATTTGCCGTTGGTGCTGGGATACTTGGTAATCTTTCTGCTGTTTATCTATATGCCTACGCTGGTTTACAGATACCAGTTGGTATTTGTATAGATAAGTTTGGACTAAAGGGATTAGTAGCCGGGGCATGCGGTGTCTGTGGAATTGGATGTATCGTTTTTTCGTATGCTGAGAGTGTCTCGTTCGCCTATCTTGGAAGAGCTCTGATCGGTGCTGGCGCAGCTTTTAGTTTCGTAGGGGCTTTGAATATGGCTGCTCGGTGGTTCCCAAATAAATTTGCTATTTTGGGGGGATGGGCACAAATGATGGGCTCTGCCGGCGGGTTTATGGGGCAGGCGCCATTGGGGCTAGCCGTAGCGACTTTCGGTTGGCGGTCATCAAACGTCGTTTTGGGGGTTGCAGGGATCTTACTTGCGGTTTTGTTAGCAGCTACAGTGCGCGACCCCAAGAAAATATCTACGGAAAAGAAGATCGCAATTTGGGAAGGGTTAAAGATAGTTTCTACTAATAAACAAACGTGGTTTGCGACGATATCAGCTGGAGGTTTGACAGGTACATTATTAGCTTTTGGCGGCTTATGGGGAGTTCCTTACCTTATGGTCGCACGTAATTTAGAAAAGCCGGAAGCAGCCGGATTCGTATCTGTAGCCTTTATTGGGTGGGCCATTGGTGCTCCCGCTATAGGATGGTTCTCCGATTTTTTAGGGCGACGCAGAATAATATTAATTGTGGGATCAGCTGGTGCGGCTTTGAGTACCATCGCTTTGCTTCTATTCCCAAATATGGCGAGTGTATTATTAATTGTTACCCTTGGTATACAGGGGGCACTATCATCTTCTATGATCTTGGGGTTTGCGTTGGCTAGAGAGAATAACCCGCCAGAAGTGAGCGGATCTGCATTGGGTTTAATAAATACATTTGCTGTGGGTAGTGGTGCAGTTTTGCAACCGTTAGCGGGGTTCTTGCTAGATATTCAATGGAATGGGAATGTTATGGATGGAATTCGCATTTATGATATTGAGCATTACCAAAACGCACTCTGTATATTGCCAGTTGCATGTTTTCTTAGCTTGTTCACAGCTGTTTTGTTGAAAGAAAAACAATAGATCAATCCGATAATACTGAATTCACAATAAATAACTGGATCTATCGTCTAGTTTTATTAACAGAAAACTTGGTTTCAGTTCATTTGTGTGTAAAGTGAGAGTTAATCAAGACTGTTTTTTAAATAGATTTTAGCATTTGCGGAAAAGAAGAGTATCGTATGTTTTTTACCGGACTGGAATTTAGTTCATGAGCGGTGAAAGTTGGCAAGATCGGATCTCAAGTGGGGGTGTCGACGACAACAAAGACGGCTCAGCTGTCGGATCGGTAGAACCGGCAAAAAAATCAGGTGGTGACTGGCAGGATCGTATTGGTAGCGGCGTAAAAAAAGAGGCGGACGCTGCGACTATCGCATCTGAACTTAATACAGAACAGCAACAAGATCTTCAAACGCTGAAGCTTGCGATGTCTGAGCATCAGAAATGGTTGGCCAAAAAAAAGGGTGGAAAACAGGCGGATTTTTCGAAGAAAACATATGAAGGTCAAGATTTAGCAGGGTGGCATCTAGCAAAAACTTTAATGGCGGGAACCAATTTAGCTGGATCGAGCCTAAGAGGTGCAGACCTTACTGAGGCTGATATGTTTGGCGCAACCCTTCGTGATGTGGATTTGCAAGATGCAAATTTGGAAGGTGCAGTTTTACGAGGAGTTTCACTAAAGGGTGCTAATTTAACTAACGCTAATTTGAAGGATGCAGATCTTCGAGGGGGTGTTATGATGGGCGCTGATGGTGGGGCATCGATAGGTAGTGAGCGGTCAGACTTGACCGCTTGTTTAATGGACTATGCTCAGGGTACGAGGGCAAAAATGTCTAACGTTGACTTTCAGGGGGCTAGTTTGGTTGGTGCTAACCTTGAAGGAGCTCAACTATTTGGTTCAGACTTATCGGACGTTGACTTGTCTTATGCGAATTTGAAGGGGGCAGATCTTTCTGACACGCGATTAACGAATACTAATTTGAATGGTGCGGACTTAACTGGGGCCAAGCTCGCAAACGCTAAGGTTGAAAATGTAAGCCTCCGTGGAGCTAAAATAAGTGAAGAAGCCGTTGAGGGGTTAGACAAATCAGAGTTAGACATAGGAGATAAACCGAAAGTAGTAAGCTATGCTGAAATGACCCCTGAAGTTCGAGCGTCTCTTGATGGTCATCAGAAATGGATTGCAACAAATGGGAGCGAAGGTGCACGGGGTAGTATGAACGGGTTAGACCTTTCCTACCATGACCTGAGCGGACTTGATCTTTCCGGTATACAAATGCGAGATGCTAAACTTCGAGGTGCCCAATTGAAGGCGTGTAGTTTAATCCTTGCAGATCTTGGCGGCACCGATGTTTTTGATGCTAATTTGTGCGACGCAGTGATTATTGGAACAAATTTGACTGGGGCAAATTTGAAACGTTGTGACCTGACTAATGCTGAGGTTGGTGAAATTTCAATCGTCGGAAAAGACGGTAGCGATACGGGTAGGTCGCATAAAACTAGTTTTGAGGCGGCGAATTTAGTTCGAGCAACCACAAATGGTTGTAATCTAAATAGTTGCGTAATGGAAAATGCTATTCGCGATAATTAATTTTTCTGGCGCAAGCTCATTCGGTTTTTTTGCCAAATAAATCTGCATGTTGGAGGCCAATGTAATATGGATCGTCTCCATCCAGAAATACGTTAACTTTTGCGTTATAACAGATATGTTCGAATCCATGTTTATCAACGACACGCATTTTTTGTTTTTTATACCTTCCATCTTCTCGCTTAGGGCCGGTTATGTAGGATGCAAAGCGTTGGACAGGACTGCCAAAAAGAGGCATGCCATGAAATTCCTGTAATTTATTACTCGCTGCCTCTATGATCCGCTCTGGATTGTATTCTGGCTCGCCGGGTAAACCTGGCCTTTTAAAAGCGCCAATTACGATTTGGTGAGTGTTAGTTTTCCCTATAAGCCTCGCCACATTGATAGTAACATCACCAACAATGTACTCATCACTAGTGTACAAGACATCGCGGCCGGGTGCATAGAAAGAATAATGACTGCCCACGCTTGCAGCAGTTCGGATGTCTGGTGCTGCATTCTTTTCTGTAATTGCTCTTTTTAACCCCGAATAATAAGTTAAAAAAAGCTTCAATAAAACGAATAGTGCTACGTCGGCGTCTGGTCCTGTTTTCCTATTCCAAATATAAAAACCATCTCCAGTAGTTGAGCGACGCATCTCTACTGGCAGCCCTTTTTGTTTACAGCTTTCTTCTGCAATATTAAGTGCAAATTCAAGTGTAGATAGTTGGCTAGCCTGTGCTTCAGGCGTGTGCTTTGAGAACCCAACAATATCAAGAAGTGCGACGGCCCTATGATCTGTTTTGAAAGTTGCATAATTTGCAAAAATTTCTTCTACTTCATCAACTGAAAGGCCAGTCTCATCTTCTCCAATTTTAAAGTCTAAGCGAATTTCCATTGGCTCTGAATCTACTGATTCGCTAACTTCTTTGAAAATACCGGGTTCCAAGTTTCGTGGCCCTCGAAAGACTCTATGATGGGGATTCTCTGTATTGAATAATCGAACTTTCGGAGTACTTATTATATCAATTCCCATCCGAGTCGCAGTCCATGCAACTAAGGAATTACTCCCAAAGGACCAAAGATTGAAAAATAGATTATTCAACTGTCGCTTTAGAGGACCTTTATGCGCTGCGTCAGTAGATTCTGGGCTAACCTCGCTCAATATAATCTCCTCAATTAATATTTCCTCTCCATTAAACAAGCTGAAGTAAGAAAGTAAGATTATTATTCATCCTATACCTTTACTGATTTGCCATAACTTTCGCAATCGTGATTGCAAAGAAAATGGTGAAAGTTAAATATATAAACTTAGTCGGTATTGGATATCTGTAATTATCGGTAGGGAGGTTTATGCAACCCTTGAGGAGATATAGTAAAAAGCTCGTAACCATCATCAGTTACCCCCAAGGAATGCTCAAATTGGGCTGAAAGTGACCTGTCTCTAGTCACAGCGGTCCATCCGTCAGGCAATATTTTTACCGCAAATTTGCCAGTATTAATCATAGGTTCTATGGTGAAAAACATGCCTTTCTTGAGTTTAGTTCCTTGTCCTTTTTGGCCATAATGGAGCACACTTGGTGCCGAGTGGAATACCTGGCCGAGACCATGGCCGCAAAAATCCCTTACTACCGAACACCGCTCAGCTTCAGCATATGTCTGAATGGCGTGTCCTATATCACCAAGGGTCGCGCCAGGTTTTACCACGGAAATTCCCCTCATGAGGCATTCGTATGTAATTTCAATTAGCCGTGCAGCTTTCACATTTATTTTTCCAACACCAAACATTCTGCTAGTATCGCCAAACCACCCATCTAAAATTACAGTGACGTCAATATTTAAAATGTCACCATCGGTTAACCTTCTTTGTCCAGGAATGCCATGACATACGACATGGTTTATTGATGTGCAGATTGATTTTGGGAACCCTTTATAATTTAATGGTGCTGGGACGGCGTGGTGCTCAAGGATAAAATCGTGGCTTAATTTGTCTAACTCTTCAGTCGAAACCCCCGGTTTTACCGCTGGTGTTATGAAATCAAGAGTTTCAGCGGCCAGTTTGCCAGCACGACGCATCCCTTCAAAGTCACTGTCATTATGTATTTTTATATGTCGCGATTCTTGATCAATCATTTTCTTGATTTCGATGCCCTTACTATTTAGTTGAAGTAGCGGTAACTATGAATTCTGATATAACAGAAATGACAGTTTTTTCGTATGATAAATTTTTATGCTTTTGCCGAATCTCAAACTCGTATCTAAAAAAACTGAAAGTAGAAAATATTAACTACTATAGCATTTCCAGAACGCTTAGATAAATATCCAAACTAATTTTATTTTGTAGTTATCCTAATTCGGGATAGTTTTAAGGTTGGCTTGTTGGCGTAATTCTACGCGGCGAATTTTTCCTGATATTGTTTTCGGTAATTGATCGCAATATTCTATTTCCCTTGGATATTTATACGGTGCAGTCAGTTTCTTTACAAAATCCTGTATCTCCAAGGTGAGGCCTTCTCCCGCGTGTTGACCTGGCGCTAAAATGACATAAGCTTTAACGATCTCTCCACGAACCGCATCTTTTTTGCCCACTACAGCCGACTCTTGGATTGCGGGGTGTTCAATTAAGGCGCTTTCGACTTCGAATGGGCTGATGCGGTAACCAGCAGACGATATTATATCGTCGGATCTACCTACAAACCAGATATACCCATCCTCATCTTTAGTGGCAGTGTCACCGGTGTAGTACCAACCATTCTTAAAAGCAAAATCAGTTGCAGTCTTATCTTTGAAATATCCATAGAATAACCCCAAAGGATGCGGGTCGGTGATTTTTACTGCTATATGGCCCACTAAATTGTCTGGGCACGGCTTGCCATTATCATCCACTATATCAATGTTTAAACCAGGGACAGGTTTGCCCATGGACCCCGGACGAATTTCCATTCCGGGATAGTTGGCTATAATATTGATTGTTTCAGTCTGCCCGTACCCGTCGTAAATATCACATCCGGTTGCTGTCTTCCAAGATCGCATTGCTTCCGGATTAAGGGGTTCACCCGCACCTATGCAATGTCGCAATGATGACAAATCGTAGCCAGAGATATCCATCTGTGCAAACAAACGATACACTGTTGGAGGGGCACAAAAGGTCGTAACATTGCACCGTTGTATGATCTCCAAATGTTGTTCTGCGTTAAAACCATCACTGTCAAAAAGTAAAATGGTCGAGCCGGCGAGTAAAGGTGGGAATAATAATCCCCATGCTGCCTTAGCCCAACCAGTATCTGTTAGGGTCCAATGCACGTCCGTTTCATTTAAGGTCATCCAGTATTTTTGTGTTATTGTATGCGCTAATGCATAAGCATGGTCTCGCTCAACCATCTTAGGCATCGAAGTCGTGCCTGATGTAAAATAGATCAACATTGGATCGGTTGATTGACTTGGAGCTACCTTGTTGCGGTTAAAGTTTGGGGAAGTTTTATCACAAGCTTCTGCCATGCAAATCCAATTATCCTTGGCTTCGCCAGAGACTACTATTAAATGCTCCAAGGTTGGGCATTTTTTCCTTATTATGTTTACTTTTTCTACGTGCTCCTCAGTCACTATAACGATTTTTGCTTCAGATCTATTAACTCTATATTCAATATCTTTTGCTGTTAATAAATTTGTCCCTGGCATTGCTACCACGCCTAATTTCATGCACCCCAATAGGACATGGTACCAAGCTGGTTGTCTGGGTATCATTACGAAAGCAAAATCTCCTTTAATGCATCCTAAATCTAAAAGGAGATTAGCAAATTTATTAGAATATTGATCTAGATCGGAATATTTATGGTAGACAGGGTCTTGCCCATTTTTATCAAGCGCTATTAAAGCGATTTTGTCGCGGGACTGGGCTTGTTTGGAAACGATGTCAAAAGCAAAATTAAAACAATCAGGTATTGTTAGATTAAAATCTTTACGAGCTTTTTCGTAATCAAATGCGTTTTTATTTTTCATGTCTTTATTTTAATCAGAGTAAATTGGATGCGCATCATTTATAATGATGCCTTTTTCGAATAAATAGCAACTAGGTTATAAAGATAAAGTTTTTAAATCACGCGGTTAATAGATAAAGAAATTTGAACAACTGGATCTTTCATATACTGACTAAAAAGATCCAAAAAATTTAGGTGCTAGAGGGTTTGATGTTGTTTGTTTATACTGCGAACATAATCTGGAGATAATGATGGAAAATACTGAAAAAATTGTTTTTTTATACAAAAAAGAAAATATTCCAGACCAGATAATTGAAAAAGCAAAAAAACAAACACCTTTGGGTTTTGAGTTGGTTTTATGTGAGGCACAGATGCCAGAAGAAGAAAGGCGCCTTCATGCGGCCGAGGCTGATTATTTTATGCTTTATACAGTGGGTTTTGATGACGTTAAAATTGCAAAAAAAGCCAAACTAATGCAAATCTTAAGCGCAGGCTACGATAGGCTCAACGTTCCAGAACTTGCTGAAGCTGGAATTCCTTTAGCAACCAACGGTGGTGCCAATGCTCCAACAGTAGCAGAGCATGTTTTATTATTAATTTTATCCTTATATAGAAAACTACCCTTGCATCATACAGCCCTTAAGTCAGGGACTTGGTTGGGACATCAAGAGGTACTCGGCCTCAACGAATTAAGAGGTAAACAAGTAGGGATAGTTGGCTTCGGCAAGATAGGTCAAGAGGTGGCCCGTATGGTAAATGGTTTTTTAGCTTCTGTTGTTTATTACGATGTCTATAAGGCTCCTGATGATGTGGAGAAAAACCTAAATGCCAGGCAAGTAGGATTAGACGAACTTTTAAGCACCTCTGACATCATAACTCTTCATACTCCATTAACAGAGACCTCCCGAGGTTTAATTAATTCAAATGCCCTGAAATCTATGAAGTCTAGCGCTATATTAATCAATACAGCACGGGGAGCGGCCGTTGTCGAAAAGGATTTAGTGGATGCCCTTAAAAATAAGGTTATTGCTGGGGCTGGGCTAGATGTATTTGAAATAGAACCGTTAAATGATAGCCTGCTTTTTCAGTTTGACAATGTGGTTATGACCCCGCATACGGCAGGGTCAACAATAGACACATGGTGGCGGAGGCTGGATTTTGCTTTCGAAAATATAGAACGTGTCTCAAAAGGAAAAGACCCTTTATTTGTTGTGGAGCCTTGAGGCCGGTGACGAGACGTATTAAAATATTGATGTACTCACTTAAAGTTTAAAACTTTTCAGAATTACAAAACTTTAAGCATATATATATTCGGTTATAGAAAATAGTCTCTTACGCGTTGAGTTTGTGACTGTTTACAAGTGTTTATTGGTAGGGGTTGGCAGTGTAGCGTAGTGTTTTTAGGGAAAATGGAATAGTTTTTATATGTAGGGGTAGTCTGCTCTTCTTGACATTTTGATGCTCTAGTCTTACGAAAGCCCCCGGATTTAAAACAATTATGCAAATTAGAGGGTAGGACGATGAATCTGGATTTTGAATCAAAAATCTTCGAAACAAGAAAGATTTCACTGGGTGACACAGAGGAAAGAATTGTTGCGGGTGGCCGGAATCTATTTCCTCTTCTTCCAGAGGCATTAGAGGGAATTAAGCAAATCGGTGTAATAGGGTGGTCATCGCAAGGACCCGCCCAAGCGCAGAACCTCCGAGAGTCTTTAGAGGGATCGGATATAAAGGTTGTTATTGGCCTTAGAGACGGTTCTAGCTCGATGAAAGAAGCGGAGGCTGTAGGTTTTACAAAGTCTAATGGGACATTGGGCGAAATGTATGCGGTCTGTGAACAGAGTGATATGGTTCTATTACTAATTTCCGATGCAGCATTGGCTCAAAATTATAAGCCGATTTTTGCTGCGATGAAAAGTGGGTCCACTATTGGACTGTCTCATGGGTTCCTGTTATCACACTTGCAAAGTGTGGGTGAAGAATTTCCAAAAGACATGAATGTGATAGCTGTTTGTCCAAAAGGTATGGGGCCATCTGTTCGTCGTTTATATGAACAAGGTCGTGAGGTAAATGGTGCAGGTATCAATAGTTCTTTTGCTGTTCATCAAGATGTAAACGGGAAAGCCACCGAATATGCTTTAGCATGGGCCATTGGTCTAGGCTCACCCTTTACGTTCCAGACTACTCTAGAGTCAGAATATAAGTCAGATATTTTTGGCGAGCGTGGTATTCTATTAGGTGCAGTTCATGGAATTGCTGAGAGTCTTTATGCTCGGTTCACAGGTAAGGGAATGCCAAAGGATGAAGCCTATATTAACACTTCAGAATCTATCACGGGACCAATAAGTAAAACTATATCTCGTTCTGGACTAATGGCCGTTTATGAAGAATTGAATGAGGGAGAGAAAGCGGCATTTAGAAAAGCATATTGTGCATCTTATCATCCAGCTCGCGAAATACTTGAGGAAATTTATGACGATGTTGCGTCTGGCAACGAAGTTAGAAGTGTAATCCAAGCATCTGATAGATTTGATAGGTACCCAATGGGTAACATTGATACTACGGATATGTGGCAAGTCGGGGAAAAGGTTCGCGATGATGAACAAAGAAATTATGCCCCTATCAATGCCGAGACTGCTGGAGTGTATATGGCGACGATGATGGCTCAAGTAGACCTTCTTAAGGACAGAGGGCACCCTTATTCGGAAATTGCTAATGAGTCGATAATCGAGGCGGTTGATTCATTAAACCCGTACATGGATTTTAAGGGCGTATCATATATGGTGGATAACTGTTCCACTACCGCTCGGTTAGGCGCGCGTAAGTGGGCAGCACGTTTTGATTATATATTAAAACAGCAAGCTTATGCAGATTTAGATTCAGGTAATGAGGTAAATGAAGAACTTTTCGACAAGTTTGTGAATAGTGATATTCACCAGGTCTTAAAGGTATGTTCTGATCTTCGGCCGTCTGTGGACATATCAGTAGTAAATACACACAGAGGTTAAGATAATCTAAAACCTTTTAAAATGGCCATTATTCTAAAAAGATAATGGCCATTTTTTTTGCTTAATCTTCAGAACGCTTAAACTCATCGGAGAGTTGAGTGTCCAGATAGTTATCGATGGCCATCATCATTTCGTCGATTTTCCCAGCAAAGAAATGATTTGCTCCGGGTACCAAAGTGTATTGGATTTCGATAGCTCTCTGTGCCGACAATTTCTCGACTAATTTTTTTACGGAATCTGGCGGTATATTTTCATCATTTTCACCTTGTAGCATCAAGCCGGAGGATGGGCATGGAGCTAAAAAGGTAAAGTCATAGTCACTGGCCGGTGGTGCTACTGATAAAAAACCAACAATTTCTGGTCGTCGCATTAATAATTGCATGCTAATCCAGGATCCGAAAGAAAAGCCTCCCACCCAACAAAATGGCGCATTTGGATTATACATTTGTAGCCAGTCTAATGCGGAGGCTGCATCGCTTAATTCGCCCTCACCGCCGTCATACTTCCCTTGAGAACGACCAACACCTCTAAAATTGAACCTAAGTGTCGAAAATCCGCGAGCCA
>MDSX01050466.1_pt1 | contig 10425 bp, 11 predicted proteins | sample 811141 | NCBI WGS metagenome assembly MDSX01 (sample SAMN05326642, study PRJNA326480) | marine metagenome | isolation source: seawater | place: Atlantic Ocean: South East | collected 2010
AAGATATTTTTTATGCATTCTCATATTTTAACTCTTCTGGCTTTACTGAGAAATGTAAATGCTTGTTATTCAAATTAAGATTTAAGGTTTATAATCTGAATGACTTATTTCCATTGAAATGACAGATTACAACTCAGTAAATCTTGGTAATTAATTAATATGCTTTATTTGTTTTCATTTGTATTGCTTGCCTTAAGCATATGGATTGGTAACTCGGCCCTATCATTGTTTTTGGGAATAACTCTAGCCTTGCTTTACAAGTTTCCAGAGAGCTTTTTCACTCTTAAGTATGGATCAAAGATTTTACAGACAGGTATAGTTTTTCTAGGGGGAAGTTTAAGTATAGGAACTGTATATGAAACAAATGCTAACTACTTCTTACTAGTTTCTATTTTTGTAGTTCTATCGTTTGGAGCGGTAATTCTTTTAGGAAGATTGTTGGGAGTTTCTAAAAAACTTTCTTTCCTTTTAGCCTCTGGCACAGCAGTTTGCGGTGGAACTGCTATTGCCGCTGTGGCCCCTGCAATAAAATCTAAGCCTGAAGAATTGACTAATGCAATCACAATAGTCTTTTTCTTAAATGCTATCGCAGTCTTATTTTTTCCACTCGCACAAGGGTATTTGGGGTTAAGTGAAACACAATTTGGAGCTTGGACTGCATTAGCTATACACGATACTGCTTCAGTTGTTGGAGCAGCATCAAGTGTTAGCGAAGTATCAGTTGAAGTTGCTGCTACACTTAAAGTAGCAAGAACCATTTGGATAGTTCCCCTAGTAATTTTTGCTGCATGGGTGTATCGAAATAAGAATGATAGTTTTGGCTTACCTCTTTTTGTTGTTTTCTTTATTGCTGCAGCATTATTAAACTCAATCTTTCAGCCTAATGAAATAATTATTACTTACCTTAAGTGGATAAATAGAATTTGTCTTTTAACAGGTTTATTCTGTATTGGAACTCAGATAAACAGAGATAGTCTATCAATGCTTAGGTTTAAACCGATAGCGCTTGCTTGTATTGTATGGGCAGTAATTATTCCAACCTCCTTGTTATTGGTTTAAAGATTTTAGTTAGAACTTTCTTTTTTGTTTTTCACACTTTCCTTTAGCAAGAATTTCTATTTTTGGATCTTTACCTCTCTTACCATCTACTCGCTTTAACCAAATATCTCCTTTGATTCTAGCTTTACCTGTAAACCAATTAATCTCATTACTGAGTTGATACACATCAACCTTATATTCAGGATAGTTCGGATGCATTGCTCCATTTTCTAGAAAGTGAGTGACCATTAAGCCGGTATCTTTCTTCTCTTTCCTCCAGTCGCTTTGCGTAATCCATACAGGAGCAGGTTCAATTACATAATCTAGCTTAACTAGATCATCCGAAGATCCGTCAATTATCCAGTATTGCGTAACATCTATCTTATTTTTATCCCATGCATCTTTATTCAGGGTTTGTTTGGCTCTATTAAGAAAAAATATTGATTGGGTTGTAGTAACGGCTACATTTTTTGCAATTTCTACTGCTTCATTAAAATAGTTTCTTCTAAAGTCTTCATAAGTTATTGAATAATTACCTTCAAGTTCACATAAAACTTTTTTACTTTCTTCGGAATTAATAAAAAATGATGCTAAGAGAAACACTGAAAGGAAGCTTATTTTTTTCATATTTAATCTAAATTAATATCCTTGTTAAATAGTTTTTGTTGTAGTCATATTTTTTATAAAGGTAACCTCTTCCTCGCTATAGGGTGTGCCATCTGATCTCAAAATATCATGAAACCATATATCTGGTTCAGGTATGGCTTCTCCGTCCTCAATGAAATCACCTGCCTCTTTTTTCTTTTTTATGTCCAAAATAGTAGACCAACCAAAGTGAGTTTGGCTTTTTCCCGCCACAAGACCCCAATTAAAACAACCCACATTATTCTTTTTAAAAATAGGTAGACTGAATTCAAAAGTCGACCCAAATTCTCTTGCCATATATTCAGTGCAGATAAGAGGTCTTTTATGTTTTACTAATCTGTCGATAGTTTCTTGAAGCTTCTCTCCTTCATATGTATGAAAAGTGATCACATCAGAATTATTCGCATTACATTCAATTATGTCTTTTCCTACTGAGCCATCCAGACAGGATGTTAAGGGTTGGGTTGGTCTGACATTTAAAGCCCATTCCCAGACCAATTCCAAGAGTGTTATAGATTTGTCTCCAATTCCAAATTGACCGGGTTCATTATAAATATCCCACATTAGAATTCTCTCATCATCACTAAAGTGAAAAAGAATTTCTTCAACAAATTTCTTTAGCCTAGGTATTTCTTGATGATCGGTATTGTTATGAATCTCATGAACAAGTGACATACCTGGGCTCTGTTTCCACCCAGAGTTATGAACGCCCCTAACAGGCTTTGGTTGCTTTCCTAATTTAGGAAAAGGCCTGTGGCAGTCATCAAATAGAACCAACATTGGTTTGATTTCTAAACCATGACAGATATCTAGAAACTTATTTAAGGTATTAGAAAAGGTATTTGAGTCTTGCCAAAGTAAGTCATGCAAATATACCCTTACAGTATTAAAGCCTAGATCTTTTGCCCATGACAGTTCTCTTTTATTAATCTCTTTATCAAATGTATCTTCTTGGAACATCTCCAACTGATTGATAGAGTTGCTTGGTAAATAATTACAGCCTACAAGCCAATCATTATTTCGATACCAGTCCCAGGCCTGATCTTTATTCCATTTACTCATAGATTAGAGAGTTTGAAGACATTTAGTCATACCTCTTAAAAAGATTCCTTGTCTTGCTATTTCACATTGCTCTTTAAGACGAAAAGGAGTTGGGTAAGTTATCCATTCACAATTTTTACAGGTTTTTATAAACAAACTAAACTCATCTGGAAATATAGCTGATGGAAAGCTTAAGAGGGTTAATGTTAGCGTTAATATAAATGCCTTTTTCATAATTTTTTTATCCTATAATTTATACTTAAGACGCATGACTATTATAAGCACAAAAGACTTAGATATATATTTAGAAAGGAGCTCTCCCAAAGACTTCGGACCACTTTTTTACATTGGAGGCACTGGTGGAGATTTGAGAAATAGACCCAATCAGCTGGATTCTCCTCTTGCTGAATTCTTTGAAGTAATTAGTTATGACCAAAGAGGTTTAGGTCAAACTTCAAAACCATCTGGTAATTATTCTATGCAGCAGTATGCCGATGATGCAGCCAATCTCCTTGACGAGCTTAACATTGAAAAGGTACCAGTTATGGGAGTTTCTTTTGGAGGTATGGTAGCCCAAGAGTTAGTTAAAAGACATCCAAGTAAGGTAAGTAAACTAGTTTTGGCTTGCACTTCGTCAGGTGGAGGGGGTGGATCATCATACCCGTTACACGAGTTGGAGGAATTAGATACAGAAACAAAATTAGAAAAGAATATTAAGTTAAATGATCTAAGGATGACTGATATCTGGATACAAGAAAATAAATCTTTGTGGAATTCAATTAAGAAAGAGTCAAAGAAAAGACAAACTTATAAGACAGAACCTAAGAATCTTATGAAGCAGCTTTTAGCAAGAAAAGAGCACGATACATTCAGTTCATTGCGTAATATTGATGTGCCGGTTCTTTTAATGGGAGGAAAGTACGATGGAGTAGCGCCCATGTCCAATATGAAAGCCATGAATGGTGAGATTAAGGATAGTCAATTGAAATTTTATGAAGGAGGCCATTTATTCTTGATACAAGATAAGCAGGCCTTTACTGATCTAACTGCCTGGTTAACAAAATAGATAAATTTACCAATAAAAATGAATATTAAGACAAGACAAATACTAGGCTACTTAGGCTTGGTACCTTTTATTTTATTTTCCTTGCTCCCTTTGCTTCTTTCTTTTCCCGAAGGATATATTTTTAAGTTATTGTTATCTTTTTATGGAGGAATAATAATTTCCTTTTTAGGCGGAATGACCTGGGGCTGGCCGGAGTCTAAGAATCAGAATTTTATCTTGATTACAGGTATCTTTTTCTCACTAGTAGGGTTTTTTATAGTGTCTTTTTCGAATATGTTGTTATTTTACTGTCTACTTTTAGGCTGTATAAGTTTTATCGCATTTTTTGTATTTGAATTAAACACATCAGGTCAAATGCGTGTAAAGGAATATAAGAATATGCGAATAGCTCTTACTATTCTCGTAGTACTTTGTTACTTGATTAGCCTGATTACTTTTAGATAGAAGATAGTTCTTAAAACAGGGAATCTGACTTTCTTACTCTACTCCTTATTTGAGTCTTTTAACTTATCTAGGCTCATTTTGTCTTTCATGCTCATTAAATAAGCCGCACCAGCTAGAACTAGAATGGCAACTGATTCCCACATTACTAAGATTCCATCCATTTCTTTTGTTTGCATGATTATCAGTCTACATAGAGCAGTTATTGCAACAATTATAGGCAAGGTTACGGGTATTCTATTTGTACTATAAAATGCACCAACCATTGCTAATATTTCAGCATATATAAATAACATAAATAAGTCTGACAACTCTATCCTTCTATCAACAAACATTTCATAGAGATATGAAGCTGAAGCAACACAAGTGGAAATACCTATTAATGCCAATAAAAGTTTTTCGCTTGCTATAGTCGTCCAGCTTAAGCCTTTGTTCATTCCACTATTAAGAAATCTATTAATTTTTTCTTTCATATTTTTATCTGTTATTTATTAAGGAACATAATACACACTAGAAGAGTTTTCTTTTAAGTCTTCCTGATTAAAAAAAGTATTCTTATATTCTTCATCTACATATAAATTCATTTGGTCATGGTAATGTTTAGATCTTTGGTCTTGAGTGGCACTTCCATATTGATGAATACTTTTTGAATTTTGTTGACCTTTCTGGTTCCAGCTTACGTGAATATATAAACCATCACCTCCAGATGCCTTCAAGTCACCTTCTTTATCATTTCTTCCATAAATCGCTCTGAGAACATCTGGACCACCCTGAACAGATAATTTTCTATTACCTCTTACAATGAAGTTCCTTTCAGACCATAGTGGGTCTACTCTTCCGTAAGTTTCTATTAATTCACTTACACATTCTCTGAACGAAATTTCAGGGTCTTGAGGAATTCTTTGACCTTGCTCAGAGATCCATTCACTTGAGAGTACGCACACTCCAATTGGAGCTGATCTATTTTCAGAATCTGTTGCCAAGTTCCAATCTTTTAATACTTTTCTGGCATAATTTAATTCATCTGTCTCGAAATCTCTTTCAAACAATTTCTCAATGTATTTGTAAGATCTAGATTTCTTTGAATATTTATTGTCAAACTTAATCTCATCAAATTCTTTTTCGCTAACTTCATTAAACTGATTGAATAATTCAATAGATCGATAAGCTCGATTAGTCATTCTCGTTTGTAATCCAAGAGTGGGGGAATACTGACTGGCCTCCAAATTATCTTTTATATCTGTAACCTGAAAAGGGTCTTGGTTGGTACTAGCAATCCATCCAGAATCTGGATTAGTTAATTGTGGGATTGCTTCGAAGTCTACGTATTGATTCCATATCAGTTCTGATTTAGTGCCATCAATTATATTCTTCCAATCAACGCCTTCATTTCTAAGAGGAGATGAAGAGTTATGAAGAAAGTAGATATTATCTTCTTTATCAGCGAAGACTCCATTGAAAGAGATAATTGATCTCATTTTCATAGCGCTTTGCCATTCCTCAAGAGAATTTGCTTTATTCATCGCATACCATTGATTGACTTGTTTTATATCATTCATACCAGCAAATCGTAGTGCATAATTTTTATTACCTACCTCCAATACTGGCCCATGAACTGAGTATTTAGCTTCTCTTTCAATAGTCCATCTAATAGGACCAAATACCTTGATAGGTAAATGTATTGTCTCAATATCAAAATTTTTCCATTTACCATCTAGTAAATATTGATCTTTATTTTTGGGATTGACCTCTAAGATATAACTATCAGAAAGATCAGGCTTATTAACTGTAAAGCCCCAAGCTATATTCTTGTTAAATCCTACAAAGACAAAAGGGGAGCCAGGGAAAAGGCCTCCCATCATATTCCATCCTTCATTACTTCTTACATGAGCTTCGTACCAAGCCAATGGTCCATCAAGTGGCTGATGAGAGTTGATGATTATTCGGGTTGATTTATCTGAAGTTTTTTTGGAGTTAACAGCCAATACATTTGATCCTGTCACAAATTCCTGATTTTGATATAAATTTGTATATTCTTCTTTTACTTCTGATTCTCTTTGTAGCTTCTCAATAGAACTCACTACCCCTGAAAAAAATAAGTTCTGTATTGCAAATCCAGCTACGATGTCTTTTTCAGTTACTGGAAAGAACTGATTATATTGATTGTCTGGATTTTGAATCATCCAATAATTTATTCCAGCAGCATAAGCTTCTAAGATCTTTCGTACATCTTCATCTATATCGGTTAAGTAATTTTGCTCTATTTTTTCTCTAATCTTCAGAACTTTAATTAAGTAGTCTTGAACTGCACCACTGGCTCCATCTTTCAATCCCATTTGTGCCCTATACAGATACATATTTTCAGCAATGTTCTTGAAGTCATCTTCAGCATGAGCATAAGCTAATCCAAAAGCAGCATCTGCATCTGTTTCGCCGAAGACATGTGGCACACCCCAAATATCCCTAGTTATTTTTGCTTTATAGGATTTTGCCTTTTCAAGATAGAAATTTACCTCTGTCTTATCTAGGGATTGGCAAGAAACTAACATCAGACCTAAGCTTATTAATAAAAGAATATGTTTCATTGTTTTCATATTGTATTTGTAGCTATAGAAGATCATACACCATAGATCGATTATGGCAGTGTTGATTAGGAAACAGCTTGAGCAACTAGCTAATTTTATTGAATACCAGATGGAGAAACTCTAGATTTACCTTTAGTTGTTATTACCTCAACTAAATCACCAACATCAAAACTATATGTTCCAATTTCTTGAACTATAGAAATAGTTCTTCCATCATCCATATTAATTGTGAGCTGAATTCCCTCAGTTGCTTGTATATTCTTAGACAAGTTTCCACCCAGGGTTGCTCCAATAGCACCGCCTAGGACTGCTCCAATTTCGGATTCAGGTTTAGAATCACTTATTCCACTTCCAGTAGCAGCACCAACTAATCCTCCAACTATAGAACCTGATTTAGTACTACCTTCAATAGTTACACTCTTTAGAGAAACTATTTCTCCATAAAGAACATTCGAAATTTTTTGTACGGAATCACGTTCAAAAGTATCCGGCTGCAATGACGAGTTTGCACAGCCGACCAATATAAACTGCAGCATTAGGAATAGAATAATCTTTTTTATCATCTTTCTATTATGACAAATATCAATCTAAATAGTTCTTAAGGTTGAAAGAGTATTTTTCTTTAAAGATTTGTAAATTTATCTAGGTGGAAGTCTGCATTTCCAAATTGCGAATCTATTACTAAGAGCCTTTTAAAGAAATGACCAATTCTTAATTCTTCGGTAACACCCATTCCTCCATGAAGTTGTACTGCACTTTCCCCAACGAATATTCCTGACTTACCAATTAGGTGCTTCAATGCATGAACTGTTCTTTGAGAGAGGATCGGATCTTGCACAGTTTCCATGGTTGCTCTAAATAATAAAGATTTACATTGCTCATATTCCATAAACATATCAACCATTCTGTGTTGCAGAACCTGAAAATCTGACAGAGGATGATCAAATTGTTCTCTTTGTTGGGTATATTCAACAGTATCCTTATACAGAACTTCCATTGCTCCCACAGCTTCTGCTGCTAAAGCTAAGATTGCGTCATTTACAACCGCTTGAAGTATCTCAAAACCCTTATCTAATTCTCCAATTAGATTTTCTGAAGGAACTTTTACATCTTGAAATGTTATCTCTGATGCTCTCAATCCATCTACGGTAGGAAAATTTTCCTTTTCAATTCCTTTAGAACCAGCGTCTATCAAAAATAAACTAATACCGTTTTCATCAATCTGACTCCCACTTGTTCTTGTTACAACTACAAGTTTATCTGCAGACTCTGCATTGAGTACCATCGATTTTTTACCATTGATTATAAAGTTACCAGATTCTTCTCTTGCAGCTGTAGCGACATCATTTATATCGAATCTGCTTTGTTCTTCGGCATAAGCTAAAGTAATTTGAAGGCTACCTTCAATTAATTTTGGGATTACAGAATCCTTAATTACTTGAGAGCCACCTCTTTTTATTGCTCCTCCACCTAAGACTATGTTCGCTAGGAAAGGTTCAAGAACTAAACCTTTTCCAAACTGTTCCATTAGAACCAGGGTATCGATTTGATCACCACCAAACCCACCATCAGCTTCATCAAAAGCCAGTCCTAACCATCCTAATTCAGCCATCGAAGACCAATAATCTTCGCTAAAACCAGGATCTTCAGAACTTATCTTAATTCTATTAGAAAGGTCATAATTTTCTTGTACAAAACGCTCAACGCTTTGCTGTATCATTTTTTGCTCTTCAGATAATTCAAAGTTCATTTTGAGTTTCCTTTAGTAAGACCCAGAACTTTTTTTGCAACTATATCTTTTTGAACTTCACTTGCTCCGCCATAAATAGTGAAATAACGACTATTTAGATATCCCGCGGTACCACCCTTTGCAAAAGCAGGTCCTACACCTTTATCTCCCCACGCAGAGGAATAAATACCGCTAGCCTCAACCGTAAGTTTCTGTATGCGTTGTTTTATTTCAGTTCCTTTAAGTTTCAAGATAGAAGACTCAGGTCCTGGTTCTCCACCTGAAGCTGCTGAAGCCAAACTTCTAAGTTCAGTAAATTCCGTTGCCAATAGATCTATTTCAAGTTCTCCAACCTTAGATTTGTAACTAGAATCATCCATAAGGTTTCCATTACCTCTTTGAATAGATCGTGCATTATCTTTTAGTTGCTCAAGCTCGACTAAAGATTTAGACAGGCCCGCTAATCCAGTTCTCTCATGCTCCAAGAGTCCCTTAGCATATGTCCAGCCTTTACCTTCTTCACCTATCATATTCTCAACAGGTACTTTTACATCTGTAAAGTGAACAGTATTAACTGTATGCGAGCCACCGAGAGTAATTATTGGTTTTACTTCAATACCTTCTTGTTTCATAGGAAATAATAAGAAAGTTATTCCTTGCTGTTTAATTCCTGAATCATCAGTCCTAGTCAAACAAAAAATCCAATCAGCTACATGAGCTAACGTAGTCCATATTTTTGAACCATTTACAGTGTAATAGGTCCCATCTTCAGATAAGACGGCTTTTGTTTTTAGATTTGCTAAATCTGAACCCGCTCCAGGTTCAGAGTAGCCTTGGCACCAATTTACTTTTCTATCTCTTATATCAGGTAAGAATCTTTCTTGTTGTTCCTCATTTCCGTAGTTCATGAGTATCGGAGCCAACATACCCAATCCAAAAGGTAAATCAAATGGAATATTTGCTTGAGCTGTTTCTTGCTCCCATATGTAATGTTGTGTAGGTGACCATCCTGGACCGCCAAACTTTTCAGGCCATTTTGGAACATCCCAACCACCTTTTTCTCTAGCCTTTTCAAACCAGCCTAATCTCCAGGAAAAATAATCTTCTCCTGACTTTATTTTATTTTCTTCGAAAAAAGATCTAACTTCATCCCTAAACGCCAGATCATCACTACTTAGATTTATATCCATATTTTGTATATTGAAATTATTGAAAAATGAAGGTGAATATTAATATCTTTTAGCTTCCTAAGCTAGCAATATAAAGCATTTCAGGCTATTTTGACTTCATATGTCTGACAATTTTAGAATATTTCATATTAAATATATTTAAATTCATAAATATAACTACATAAGCTATCGTTTTATAAAAATTTGTATCATTTTCATACAAAAAAATTAAACTCTAATCAATTATCTATCAAAAATTATGCTTATTTATCAAATAAAAACTTTAATCTTAACTACTTTGTTCTTTAGTTCATTTGTCTTGGCTGAACCTAATATTTGCTTAACTGACTTTCAAGAAAAATTATCAAAAGACTCTATAGAAAAAATTAAAACGATGAGATTAAAGGCTTTTAAGCATTGTTTGAGTTGCGGAACTTCTTCTTGTTCATTAAAAAAATGGGACAAAGCCAACAAATCTAATCAAATGATATGTAATAGGCTTTTCTGCAAACCAGTAAAGACGAGTAAAAAAACTTTATTTATTTCTAATGAAAATCATGGTTTTGGTCAAACGTTTGTTGCGTTTAGTTATGCAATAGATGCCTCTGGAAATATTAAGGACATAGTTTTAAAAGATGTTGAGGGAGAAATGGATAGAAAGAGAGCCAAATCGTACTTAAAAGATAATCTTAAAGCTTTAAGCTATGAACC
>MDSX01008058.1_pt1 | contig 10424 bp, 11 predicted proteins | sample 811141 | NCBI WGS metagenome assembly MDSX01 (sample SAMN05326642, study PRJNA326480) | marine metagenome | isolation source: seawater | place: Atlantic Ocean: South East | collected 2010
CTCCGTACACAGAGCGCTCTCCCGGCCACACACGTTCTCGGCTGCGGGATTGCGCGACATCATCGTCTTCCTCGTCGCGGCGCGGATAATTTCGGTGCTCGCGTACGCCTCCGCCCTAGACGTGTCCTCCCGTGACGCCTACCTACGCCTCCCTTCGCTGTTCCCTCTCCCTCCGGTTCCTCCCTGCGACGTGGCTAAGCAATACCTTCACTTTTTACATGACCAGAAAAGAAGCTAATGGGCTGGTGTCTACAGCGACGCGCCAGATAGCACCAGGCTCAGCGAGGTAGCTTAAAAGGGTTCCGGGAAATTCTCCTGTATCTACCTTCCTGTTAATCTCACTGATAATTCTCCCTTGATTTCCTTTGGTGGGGTGCAATAGATATATTTCACCTGGACGCCTGGTCTGATCTCGGCTCGCTCGCCGGCGGCCTTCACCCTGAGATACAAAACTCCCAAAGGCCATCAAACATGCACCTGCGGGATAACCTGCGTGCATCAAGGCAATTCACCTCGGGCCCCGGATCGCCCCGTAATCCTCTGGAAGCTACGGCTGTAAGGGCCCGTCAAAATTGGACTCCAGACCAGGGTATCGCCTTCGAAGGCTTCGATTACGAACCCGCCGCGATTCCACCAGCGTTCGCCAGCGTCTGCGGCGATGTGGTCGTGCACGGGCGATTAGAAACTCGAATTGCAAAACCGTCACGCTTCGCGCCTGTACCCGGGTATTTAGTGAGGCCCATCTTCAAGTTTGAAACCCCAGGCGACTCCGATGAAGATCGGAGTGATCGAGCTGACCTTACTGCAGGGTGCCCTCGGCGAAAGCGCTGTAGAGGCCGGGCTCGAAGGTGGGCTAGAAGGATGAGCGTAGACACTGGCACTATAGCCCAGATCAGAGGGAGACTGCGCTGCGAAACCGCCCATAAAGCCACCGTGTGGACGCTTTGTCCGTCAATGTTTCAACTGATCATGTTTAGTTGATCGAATGAGACCGACGGTCGTTGCCTGGGCCGGGCCCTTATCATCAAGCAACTCGGCCTGGGAGGCGAATGGGGGTCTCCTTGCGTCCTGGCGCGGATAAGACCATCATGACCATCAGTTATATTAGATGGGAGGATATGACGAATTGCTAACCCACTCGCTACCTGAAACATGAATTATGCCATAAAAGTAATTTTGAGAGACTGCGCATTCACAGCTCTGAAGCGGGAAGCTCGAGATTCTGGAGCAATATTTCCTCAAGGTAAGCACCAGAAACGTTCAGGTCCCCAGGGTCGACGACCACAAAGCGAAGCTCGCATGCAAACAGACTCGAAACAATCCCAACTGCTGGGTAGGTGCGAAACACGACATAGCACGAGCCGGTGGACTCGAATGGGAGGATCTGTAGCGGCACTTCTGCATGATGAGCATACAAGTCGGCATCACCAAGGGGCTCGACACGGACACGTACATTTTGCAATTGCTGCCCCCTCGCATTGTTTGTCACGTGAAACTGTAGAACTACATGCGAGTCCAACGCATGTCGCGTACAAGAGACGTGGTAGGCTTCTCCGCCTTCTGCGCACTCACTCAAAACAACCGGTGTGAGGGAGCGTTTCACGCGCCCGAGGCTTGCGAGCTCAGGGACAGCCGACATCGTCGACTGCTGCTTAATCTGCTGCCGTGTGAGCTCATACTTGAGATTTACAAACTCAACTCTCCGCAGATTGTGCTGAACCAGGGCAGCACGGCGTTCAGACTCTGAAGAACGAATCAAAGCTTCGGTGAATTTAGCATAGCAAGACAGGGACAAATCTACGGGCAGTGCATTTAATACCTTTGCGGGGTGCAGTCGGTTGAGATTGCGATGCATGAAGCCAAGCGCTTTGCCAAGAGCCACTGCGCAAGGCAATGTCGCATCGGTAGTGGAATGTTGAATAACAAGTTGTGAAGCATAAATATTCGCAAGTGTTGTGTACACATCTGATGCGGTGTTTGATAGAATTTCAGGGTTGTGAGGCTCGGTAACGAGACGCGTGTCTCGGGACTGTGTAGCTTCACCCCAGATATTTTCGCAATAGTCCTCTGCAAGTTTGTCATCTCTCAAGCTTATCGCATAGATTTTCAGCACCGCTTTGTGATTTTGCATTCGAGCCAGCACCAAAGCCCTCTCGTGAAGAAAAGTTTCAGGGAGCCAGGAGAGCTGTGCCTTCGCATCGTAGTTCTTGGATCTCATCAGGAACGTGCGGAGCCATTGCCTGTAGATGCTACTGCTCTCGTGGTCAGAGCCCCCTATACGCTTAAGGCCGTCAAGAAGAAGGTACCCAAGTTCGTTATGTAACATGGGCGAATCCTCGCCAGCAGAAACAAGATACTCGAGATAGACGCACGCCACCGTCGCTCCATCATCCAATGCAAGCGACCCCCCCGCCCCCAATTCGCAGCTCAAGCAAGGAGGCACTTGCCAGAAGCTCGGACCAGAAGATTTCTCTCCAGCTTGCACAGCTCGCAATTTTAAATCTTTCATCCAAGTAACCACATCATAAGCAGGAACACCTGAACAATCATGAGATGAAGATACAGCCGAATCAAAATGAAAAAACAACAACGAGAAGAGTCGTTGTTGCTTTCACGCACTGCACTGCGCCTGCGCCGCCCGTACGTACACTCAAGGGTACCTCGAGTGGATCCTCATCGCCTTGGATATCTACGAGGGTGCCGGTAAAGACTGCAAGACCAAGCGCTGGAGAAGCGGCAAAAACAGAGGGGGCGTGTTCTAGTGCGAGGTTGGTATTCCGCTGATCACCGGAAAACCAGAGCCACTGTAAATACCTTGTCTTCCAGCGAAGGAACTGGACACGATCCCACGCCCCATTGACGTCCCCGCAACAGCGAGTCTCGACAAGGAGTGCTAACGCTCGCTGGTGGGCGTGCTTGCTCCGGTACAGCCACAGGAGCGGCTCTGCATATACTGCCCCGCCTGCAGCTAGCAGGGGAGCGATATACTCAAGCTCACATCGCTGACCTGGGTCCCGCAGTAAGGCAACGACATCTTTGATCCGTGGTGGTGAACACTGCAGCCATACTGCAATCAGCATCGTGTCTACAAGCGCGAGTTGGTCACAGACTGTCTCAGTGTTTTTATAGTCAAGCATGCTGCCCTCTGAGCTGCGTGCATTTAGCCTCCGTCGTGTGATCTCAAAGAATGATGCGATAGCAGCGGCAGCGCGGCTCAAGCTTGCACCACGTAGGAGAGGCATTGAGCTCAGTGCATGATGCTTCTCTCGCGAGACAGTTTCAAGGACAGCGAATTCCCCGTCGTCACTTCTCAGGCCCAATCTTGTTGACAACTCAGGCGGCCGGATTGACGGAAAGAGATCAGCCACGGCTTGCGGCGCAGTCTCGGCATTAAGCCAGTGCTGCGACGCGCCTTCGAAGTCACCTCGGCTGTATAGCGCGTAAGCATATCGCTCCTCGACCAGCCGTGAGTCGCCGTGGAATTTCCGCGCTGATGATGCACAAAGCGCAAGGGCATCCTCGTACTGCGCGGAGTCCAACAGATTTTGCACTTGATCGTCAACAGAGGTCATGCGTAATACAAACCCCCCGGTGTCACCTAAACAGAAGAGATCATCCAGAGATGGGGTGCCTCCAGAATTCCTAGACCGTGTTTGATTGCTCATATTGCGCATGGCGTCGAGCTTCGAAAGCGGTTTCAATGCCGGAGAAATATCCGTAACGTTCAACAAGTCTCCAGTATTAGATTCACAATCGTCTGCTAGCTCATCACGAACTCCACCACAGAGTGTAGTTGCAATAAAACCTCCTTCCAGCGAAATCTTCTGAACAAGCGCAAGCGAGGGTATAAAATGAACCTAAGGAAACAACGTTCGCGTTTGGATACTGCAGTGATTACAGATCGAACCTCCAATGTGTTTCCTAGAAGACCAACGATGAACGCAGACGTGGACTTGAGCATGATGGGTGCTGTCGTCCACGTGATGCGCTCTTCCAGAGGGTTGAGCAACTGAAGGGACGGCAATACTAAGAAGGTGGTCAGAGCGTGAATGCCATAGAGAATACCACGAGACTGTGATGATGCAATAAGCCGCTTTTTGCCCGGTGAAGACTGGCTCCCGGGTATAATCAAGAGTGCCCCTGTACCACCCGGTGCGTCCAATATTTTTCGCATTGGCCAGTCTGATGTTGACCCGTCACATGCTCCCTTAGGGCTTTTACCACCACGTAGGCTGAAGACGCCTCTTTTTTTGGCAGAGACGCTTGTTTCGCCACAGTCATTTGGCAAGTCAATTCTAAAAATGTGAAACGATCGCTTGTTTGCTACGACCATGCAGATATCACTCACACAACATCCCGAAATGGGAGTGTCCGGCAGCAGAAACTCTTTTTTTGCATCTTTTAAACCACCGCCCCGTTGCCAAAAGTATACTAAAGCTTTTTTCTTGAGAAAGAGTACCAGAGTACGCGACGGTACGTGCGCTGAGAAGAATGACACACCCTGAGCATTCTGTACTTGGGCAGTCGCTCTCAAAGAGTTAGAGTCGTAAGCAATTAAAACACCATCGACGACCGCAACCAATACTGCCTGTGCATCGAATATTGCCAACTGTGACACGCAACCTCGGCCTCGAGACTCGTTATTCTTGATTGCCTCGACAGATGCTGAGTCGTGAACTTCAAATTTGGAGCCCTCCCGGCAATCGTAAGCTCTCACTGCTCCCTCAGCTGTTCCCGTGAACAGTCGTGGCCGTTTTCGCTGCGCAGGAGCAACGGTACAGCTCGAAATATGCGGCTCACTAAAATTTTTAAGGGGGAGTGTTTCGAATATGCCCCAAGCGGGATTCATTGGATGTCACGGGCGGTGCGTCTCAAGCTTCAAGGAGGTTAGCATTGGACGAGGGAGATGAACATAAAATCACTTGATATGACATTGCATCCGCGGTTACGATACACCCAGATTTTACAAATTACAATAGAGTGATTCAGACCACCTATCATCATCCAGCCCAATTAAGACTGCTAGTTGCGGCTGATGGGGAAAGGTACATGTACAAACAAACGGCAGAATTCAGCATTGAACGTTTCTTGGAATCTCCAAATAAAATCCAATATGCCCGCATGGGCAGGTATCCCCCATACGACGATTTTGCCCATTCCCCAAATCACGATCCAACAAAATTTTCCCGTCTCCAATGTAATTTCGTACACCAAGGTGCAGTTCACTAGGATGAGGGTAGAAACCTCTCTATCTCCCTATGCGCCTCTGGCACCTAGGTGCCGCAGGTCCAACGCATGCTACCGCGCTTGGAAACTTCGAAAGCTGCCAGTAGTATCGTAGGTTCCACTGGGATAGCATTTAATACTAGTCAGGATACTGGCTGCTCTTTACTTATTGTTAGGGTATTGGTGGCTCTTTACTTGACTTGTCGCAGAACCTATGCTGGGGCGGAGGCCACTCTATGCCCGGGGGAGCTACGGCAAGGTCGCCCGGGTGTCCTGGGAGATGGCGAAGGGGAATGGGCCAGCTGGACAAGGAGTACGCCCCCATAGTAGGCCCCCTCACCACATTTGGCTATGACCTGGACATCTCGGACTTGCATTTGTCGGCGGAGAAGGGCGTTTCTAGCAGTTTAAATAAACCCAGCCTGATTCACCGCAGCAGGGTCCTCTTCTATCCGAGATGCGCTTTCAGGGACAGGGAAAGTCTAGTTTTCGAAACTCATGTTGCTGGCGCGACGTAGTGTAGAAGCGGCTTCTGCAGCGCAGGAGGCAAAAAAAACACGAGATTCCAAGAACATATGCAGGCCGACGGCGGATTCACGGGCGGAGGGCTTCCATGGCTTTTTCGAGGATCTCCTTGCGAATTTTTGGGTAGTCTGGGTAAAGGTTCAAGATCTTGTTACATACGTCTATTGCCTCAACGTGCCTTTTTGCCTTTAAATAATTAAACGCAAGCTTAAATCCCACTGTCGCAGAGGCTTCGTGCTCGAGGAGCCATGCCTATTGTTTTGGAGAGCACCGTTTCTGTTAGGTAATATATATATATATACAGAAACTGATGCCTCTTTATCTACTGCGAACTCAGCACAAAACAGAAAATTGAAGTGAAAATCAGCATTCGACCACTCGCCCGCTTGCTTTTTCATACATATCAGCAGCATCCTTATACGAAGCCTCCTTCTCGCGGATGACTCCCATGGTCTCCCAGGCTCTCCCACAGCTTAGGTTATATTTTAGACAGCGATTGCAAAGGTCCTCGCTCAGATCGAACTTGGATTTCTGGATGTAAATATCAGCTAGCAGCAAATAGCCTCTTTCAAAGTCATCTGCAAGCTCGTGTGAGTATGGCATCTTTGCAACACGCTTGAGTGCATTGCGCGCTTTGGTTGTAGATTTCTCGAGCATGAAAGTCGTAGACATGCCTAGCAGAGCTGGGAGGTAGTCTTTCTCCTTTTCTAAAATATCAATGAATATTTGCATAGCCTGGTCGATTTTGGATTTGGATCGAGTCGCCAATAAGATGTATGCTTCTAGTACTTGAATCTTGAGGTCGAGTTCATCAGGGAGAATGAATGTCCTCAGTTCCTTGAAGAGGTGATCTGCAACCGCCGCGGCCTCCGAACTATGTTCTAGCTCCACGCTGTCGTCCCACCTGTAATCCAAAGCTAGTAAAAGGTGAGCTCGAGCGGATATATATTGCTGATATGATCACGTTTCAAGTCGCACAAACACAGGCTTGGTTGAATCGCTGCACCCCGCTGAGTCTCATTATCTGGATTTAGGTAAAGTTCGATCATATTTATGAGGGCGAGAACACCCCACTTACCATCACGTCTGGCTAGGTTAAAAAATTTCACCGCTTCGACAACATCATTTGTATATCGACAGTGTAAACCTTTGCAGTAGTTCAAACCAGGGTGAGAGAGCGCGCGAGCATTTGAGCATTCTGCAAGTTCCAGAAATCGAGGAACGTCATCGAGCCTCCCAGCACGGCGCAACAGCTTAATTAATTTGCTGAGGGCTAAGTAATTATTTGGTTTCTTTTCCAGGAGCTTGAGGAAGTTTGCGGTAGCCGCATCATGATCCTTTTTCTGGAAGAGGAGGTCAGCAAGAAGCATGGCGCACTCCTCGTGATTCGCATTCACCTTTAGAAGGGCAGCACATTGTTGTTCACAATTATCAAGATGCTGCTGCTTGAGCCAGAGCCTTGCGAGTTCGAGCATGCAGACTTCATTTACCTGATTGAGTGCCATCATAGAAATTGTGCAATATATTGATTGTGCGGGGGATATTTCTGATCAAAACACTGAAACTCGGCTGACTCTGTAATTGACATTGTCTGCTCTGAGCGCTTCCTGGTAAGACTCGATGGCCTTATGCTCAAGTTTGTCCTCTTTCAAGTAAAACAGGGCAAGCTTGCGACAAGTCTCGGCCATTACTTTCTTCTGCTCGTTCAAGACCTCGGGAGGTTCCATCGTTGACCGAGTTCTCTCTAAAACTGTCCGCTGCAAATCACGAGCTCGGAGAAGCGTCTGTGAAATAGAATGATCTGCGCCAAACATGTTCTCCTCGGCATCTTCATCACCCTCGCTCTCTTCGGCACGGAGAAACACCTCAGCGAGCAGGAGCAAGGACTGGACATCCCGAATCATCCTAGGAAGCTCAATCGACGTGCCCATTGGCTCTAGCGCGTATGTGAGGACCTGAACGGCGCTGCCATATTTTTTCAGCTTGACAAATAGCCTGGCAAGATCGTGCCTCAAATGGATATCATCTGCATGAGCCTGTAACGCTGTAACGTAATAGTCGGTGGCTTTCAAATAGTCATGCGTAGAAATGAGAGCGCGGCCAATTTTAGCAGCAAGTGATGCGTCACGTGGGTCGAGATTATGAGCTTGCTCGTAGGCTTCAATGGCTGCTTCGGGGGCCTGGATATGCATGTATGCAGCACCAAGGCGCTCGTAGGACTGGGCACTAGGGTCGAAGCCAACCAAGTCCCGAAAACATTGTGTGTAAGCGCGCTTGTCGTGTCTCACGCTAAGGTAAAAATTAGCCTTGGCCTGCTGGGCGTGCACATATGCAGGCGACGACTGCGGAACACCATTTAACATCTGAATGGCACCATCAAAGTCGCTGCGTTTTATTGCAAGTAAAGAATTGGACATCAGGACCCTGATTTCTTCAGAAGTGCCTCGGAACCTTTCCTGTGCCTCTGCTAAGATACTCATCGCCTCGTGGAATTGGGAGAGAGTGGCGAGGATGTCTGCAAGATCCACGAAGACTGCCGCACGCTCTGCATGGGGAACAGACCCTGGGGCACCTGCTGGGATGCCATCTCGAACACCCGGAAGCCGTAGTGCTTCCTGCAGAGTTTTGAGAGCCTCGTCGTGATTGCCCTCGTATGCACAAAGTCTGGCTTTGACCAAGGCGTATGAGGGGGCCTTGCGCACCTGAAAGTCACATGCAATCGCTTGTTCCAGTGAGTTGGAGGCACCCCGGTGGTTGTCCTGGGCGAGCGCTAGACGAGCCATAAGGAGGTGAGCCGCAGCAGATTGAGAGTCAAGGCTTAGGGCGAGATTGAGAGTTCGGGTTGCCGCTTCTAATTGCCCTACGGCAAGACGTGCGTGCGCCACCAGCAAATGGGCCTCGATTAACCCAGGGGCTTGCGCACTAACCCGCTCAAGTATCTCGATACCTCTATTGACCGCCCCAGCGGGGCTTGACCCCAATTGTGCACGGGCGCTCGAAGGATCCTGGAATCGCAAGTGCTGAAGGTACTCCTTGGCGAGCTGAATCAGAAAGTCTGGGTCTAGCCCATAAAAGTTGTTGAAAATGCTCGACACACTCCGATCTGTCAATCCCCGAAAGTGAAGTTTTTCTGCTTGCTCAAGCAACTGAACATGCTCACTTGCATCTCCACTGCGTCTCCAGGCAATCAGTGCTTTGAGATAAGGCAACTGTGGCGACTGGTCGATGGAATCAGAAATCGCCGCTATGAATTCCAATTGTTGTTCTGTATCCTCCAGTTCTCCAGTCATAACCTGGCAATAAATCGTGCCATACAGTGCAGCGAGGTTAGTTTCATCACTTCGCCCCGCCTCTCTGTACATCTCCATCGCGCCAGCATAATCACCAAGCATGGCCTTCTCGTGAGCCAGCTCTGCAACATACTCTGCCCTAGATGGATCTAATGTAATTGCTTTTTCGCAAAATTGGGATAATAACCCCAATATCTTTGCTCTTTTGCCCGACACGCGGCTCAGAGAACGCGCTGTCTCAAAAAAGAGCTTTGCATTAACACCCTCGTAGCGCTCCATGGACTTTGAAAGCAACTGTAGCTGAGCCACCGCTGTCTCTTCGTCTACCTTTTGTGTCATCTGCATAAGAACATTGAGACGCAAAGCTTCCATGGACCTCTCATTTTGCTGGAGAACACGCTGGATCATCTCCATAGCCTGGTCCCAGTCCCCCAGAGTTGTGAGGATTTTAGCTTTTTCTAATAGTGCCGGTGCCCAGGACTGTAGCGCAACAGCTTGGTTTAAGAAGTCCAACGCGCGGGGGTACTGCTTAGCCATTTCATAGTAACGTGCGCGAGCCTGAGCAAGTATTCACTCATTTGCATCAGCATATGTCGGCATTGAATTCTCAGAAATTGCAGCAACGAAGGCAGACTCCGCAGAATACCATGAGACTGTCCAAGTCCCTCGGCGAAATATCAGTGCTGCCTGTCGCAACATCCAAGAGTCTGACAGCTTGGCGGCGTTGCTCAAGCTCCTGACGTGAAGAACTGGGAGATGATATCTCAACCCACGCCCATAGCACTTGTGCCTGCTTTTGCATCCCTGTCTGTGCGGCCTGATCAATAGAAGACAGTACCTACAAGGGCAAGTGGCATATATACACGGCTGCGAGCGTATATTTGGCCACGTTAAAGCCATACTCTGAGGCATTCGTCACATCGGACACAGCAGCAAGCCCGCTTCAGTAGGTTCCGAGACTGATTGAGCCACACACATGCTTGCTCCTCGTCGACGCTATGAAGACCAGAATACCAATGGAACTGGGCTGCTAGTAAGAGGCTGGGTTCAGATGCACGCTCTGCCTCGCTGGTCGCTTGGCTAGACAACGCGTCCACCTCCTGGTAATCAACGTGTTCTGCAGTCTTGTGAAAAAATAGGAGTGCAACAATGGCAGGCAACTCAAGATCCCGTTTCGACTTAAGAGAACTCAGCTCCCTCAAGGCCTCACCTAAACGGTTCTTCCCACTAGACCCGCTACTCGCGACAAATCCCACAGCAACCGCCCGCCACCAATTTATAGTGCTGGAGTCCGAGAGCCCTTTGGCCAACATCTTGTTTGCCTCGTGCTCCAGATGCCTACGCCATTTTCAGGTGCTTCTGGGCACCCCCCCCCCCCCCCCC
>MDSX01035354.1_pt1 | contig 10422 bp, 11 predicted proteins | sample 811141 | NCBI WGS metagenome assembly MDSX01 (sample SAMN05326642, study PRJNA326480) | marine metagenome | isolation source: seawater | place: Atlantic Ocean: South East | collected 2010
TTATCTTTTCTTTTGCTCTATTCGCCTTTTGCATATTGCGGCAAGCCATGACCACCTTCATCCCTTTTTCGGCCAGTCCTAGGCTTGTTTCATAACCAAGACCTGTGTTGGCACCAGTGACAATAGCCACTTTACCCTGTTGCGCTGCAGCTTTCGCTAGATTCCATTCAGATTGATTCATAAATTTTTACTTAGTCATAAGTGAAGAGGTTGTTATTAGGATCTATTTAATATTAATTTTTGCTCCTTGTCTAATTTTTGTTTCAATTCTTTTATTTACATGGATCATTCTAGGTCCGTCACTTCCAAAAGTTAGACTGAGAATTACATTATGTAGATCATTTTTTCCCAATAATAGAAATTATCTACAATTGAATTTATGACCAAGTCTAATTTTGGCATATTTGAGTCGATTCTTTGTTTGGTTATAGTCCTTATAATATCACTTAAAATGCTTTACAATAGCATTCATGAGATTCATATTATTGATCCAATCATATTCAGTTGAGGTAGGAATATCTGATGTAGTGAACTTAACTACCACTAATTCTGTAGAAGGATCTATATATATCCATTGTCCAAATAAACCTTTTGCAAAAAATGCCTCTTTATCTGTATGCCACCATTGATCAGTATAGTGGAAATTTTTGAATACTTTTCCTCTTTTTGAATTAGCAAATTTTTCAACACTTCCACCTGTTTTGATCTTATAAATAACCGATTTGGGAACAATCTGCTTACCATTGTAGTAACCATCGTCTAGTACCAACTGTCCAAATCGTCCTGCATCTCTGAGGCAGGTATTAATAGCAGCACTTACCAGTTCATATCCTTTAGAATTTCGCATAACGTAAGCGTCTTGTTCTGCCCCGATTTTAGACCATATCTTTTCACTCATTACCTCTGATGGTTGTTTACCTGTTACTTTACTAATGATTATCCCTAGTATTTCTGTATTCAAACTGACATAATGAAATAGCTCGTTATGATTGCGACCTTTCTTCACTGTTTTCATATAGTCGAGCATAGTTGCAAACTCTGATGGCGGACCAGGAACATCTACAAATTCTGATATCTTAGCAAATCTATATGCATCTGATTTTGGATCGTCATATGCTTCATTGTATTCAATGCCAACAAGCATGTCCATGACCATCTGAACAGTCGTCCCTTCCCAAGCAGACCCTTTTAATTCTGGTAAATAAAATAGAGTTTGTTTTTGTAAATCAATCAATCCTTCTGCAGCCAGAAGACTTGCAGTTAGTCCTGTCATAGATTTGGACATTGAAAACCAATTATGTGAACTGGCTTTCATCATATTGCCATAGTACTTTTCAAAGATGACTTTGCCTTTGTGTAAAACCAAAAAACCATCTGTCCGATTAGAGTCTAAATGTTCGTCAAAAGTGTAAACCTCTCCATCGAATTGCTCAATCTTTAAATCTTCGAATAATCTAAGATCTAATTCTATATCTGAAGTTGTGGGGCCCTTAGTTATAGCACCGATATCAAATAATTTGTCAACATTTTTTATACCCCAATATTTATAAGGAGGTCGAAGCCAATTCCTTGTAGTGGTAGCTGATGCTATTGTATCAGCTAGATGTGATTTTACCACTACAGAATTATCGTGATCCACAATTTCTTTTTCTTCGTGCTTACAACTCACAAAAAGGACAAGTGCCATAGTAATGATTACTAATGGCTTAAATTTTTCATTCATATTGTTTTCTTTGCTAAATTTTAAATCAATGAATTTTGAAAACGCAAAATAGACTGTGTAGTTCTTTAATGTGATCTTTCATTTTAAGACCTCATTCTTCAATTTTTATTATTAGTTTGATAAATATTTGAAATAAAAGAAATATCGTCACAAATGGCAAGTTGCGATCAGAATAACAAGGATTCAAATAATTATAACTTGAAAAAATCAATTTCTTCTGACCAGGGTTTTCTTTTGGCATGATTTGCCATTTAAAGCTTCAAAATTTTAAAACTTGACCTATAAATAAAGTCCCAGCTTTATAATAGCCTAAACAAAATACTTTTCCTTTTAAATCACTTTTTTCATTTGCTTTGTGGAAAGAAACAATTGAATTTTGAGGAGGAAGTGGAATGAGCATATTGCACTATTGTTTTATTACAATATCCGAAGGAACCCTAGGATCACATTCGTACTCTGATTGATATTGCGACGAAAACCCAGTAACAGATATTGTCATACCTGCATTCCATTTTGATGTATCTCTTATCATGCCAGTGGATGTATTGACATAGATGTCAATTAAACCAGACCCATCATCGATAAAAACTTTATATCCATATGGAGCATCATTTCGAAGCTCCATTATTTTGCCGGAAGTAGATATAAGGGTTCCTTCAGTAGATTCATTGATGGATCCTGTTTCTACCTTTATTGGCATAATTATTTGGTCCTCAGATATTTTAGAGGCTTTAATTTCTTTTATTGTTGACAGGCCATAGGCTTCAGACCTGATTCCAGTTACTACAATTTCATCTCCTATTTGATATTCACCTTTCATTATCTCAATGGTGTCGATAACATAAATTCCGGCGGTCTTATCTTGTATCGCATACCCAAATGGTATAGAAGAAGCGAAATATCCTGAGGGCACAGTTATTATTCCTTTTATTTTTACTAAAGTTCCATTATGACTGGATCTCGCAGAGGATATACTGGTTATTATTGAGCTATTTTCTTGAGTCCACGAAGATGTACATGATAATAAAATGAATAGGAGTGAAATTATGGATTTTAGGTTATTAAACATCGAGTCATTTAAGAGTGATTAAAGATCATCTTTTCTAAGATATCAAAATGGCACTTATCAATTATAGTTATGCATTGAATTTTAACGTCATTGGAAGCCCATCTTTAGGTTCTTGTAAAGGCACAGCTTTCATTGGGATTTCATAATCTTCAGACACTTCAAACCTAAATTTTTGGAGCATTTTACTGATAGTAAGATTGATTAGCATTTCTGCGAATGCAGATCCGATGCAATGATGTAAACCGGCTCCAAATGGAGAATAAGTATATGGGCATTTTCTATCTTCTTTACGTTCTTTATTAAACCGTTCTGGATCCCACACTTTGGGGTTGTCCCAAATGTCATCTGCCTGTTGGAAATAAGATATTGGAATACTAAAATGTGTGCCTTTAGGAAAGTGTAGATCTCCATAAGAAACATCTTTATTAGTAACTCTTGTGATGGAAGTAAGAGGAGGATATATTCGAAGCGTCTCTTTGACTGCTAAATCGGTATTCTCTAGACCTCTTATAGTTTTTTGATTGATATTCTCAGTGGAATACAATTGCAAAGCTTCTGCTCTAAGTTTGTCTTGCCAATTCTCATGTTTTGTGAGAAAATAAGTTAGACTGGTCAATGTACTTGCCGTAGTATCATGAGCTGCCATCAGGATGAATATTAAATGATCAATCACTTCTTCATCACTAAATTTTTCACCATCATCACCTACTGCTCCACATAGTTTGCTAAATAAATCCTCACCTGGATTTTCTCGCCTTTCTTCAATGAGGTCAGAAAAGAATTTGATCAAATACTTTCGAGCTGATATACCTTTGCCATATGTCGTGAATGGTAGATTAATATGGAGCGAAGCAGCTGCTTTTACAATGTTTGTGATTGCCTTATTGATGTCTTTGAGTTCATCTTTTGGGTTAAGCCCAAAGAAGACTTTGAGAGCCACTTTTATTGTCCATTCTTTATATAATGGGAACATTTTGTATTCAGAGTTTGAAAGTCCAGTAACAAATTCGTCAACCAATGGAATCATCATTTTCAAATAACCTTCCATAGGGGCGTTTTTGAATACTTCTGCTATTATTGATCTATGAGATTTATGCTTTTCGCCATCCATGAGCATAAGCCCGTTAGGGAAAAGGTCTTTTAGTACATTATCCCAAGCTTCTTTGCTATTAAAGTCTTTTGCATGATCCAAAAGAGCCCATTTTGTCATATCGGGCTTGATCAATAAAATGGAGTCTTGATTGAAGACATTAACTTTATATAGATCACCATATTTAGCTCTACCACTTCTAATCAATTCATTGGGATCAGAAAATATGAATTTCAACGTATCTCCAACAATTGGCAGACTGGGTTTTCCAGGGACTTTAGCATATGGACAAGAAGACATAAATGATTTGTGTTGTTTGTTATGGATTTCAAAGTACAAAATTAGATAAGGATATGTGAGGATAGAAAATCAAATATATTTGCTTTATGATCATTTCATTAATGGGTTTTATGGGAAGCGGCAAATCTACATTTGGTAGAAGGTTAGCTGACCATTATAAATTGAACTTCATTGACTTAGATGATTATATCGTCGAGAATGAAAAAATGTCAATTAATGAGATTTTTGATGGAAAAGGAGAGGAAGCATTTAGGAAGTTGGAAAATCAATATTTGGGAAAGATCATAGAAAATGAAGATAAATGTGTTTTATCTCTAGGTGGAGGCACTCCTTGCAGAGAACAAAATTGGGATCTATTGAATCTTACGAGAACAATCTACCTTAAAAGAACACCACTTTTTTTATTCAATATTCTCAAATCAAAAAAAGCCAAGCGGCCATTAATTAAAGATCTTGTTGACCACGAAATACGTGATCTGATAAATAGAAAACTTGAACAGAGAGCAGCTTTTTATGAGCGAGCAGAATTGATTTTTTATGGGTATGGGTCGAAAAAAGCTTTGGCAGAACGATTGGCAAAGAAAACAAAGCATATGCTTTAGAAAATGAATCTTGTATTTGCAATTTAGTAAGTCTTACCTCAAAATAGTCTTACTGTTAATAGAAGTTGATAGATCTTCTATTGTTGTTTTTACATGCATTTTAGTAATGGCCTCTTTTATGTTCATGTAGTGCTCATGCATTGGACATGGGTTGGCATCATTACACTGAGCAAGACCTAGAACACAATCTTTATACAATTTGTCACCATCGAGGATCTTTACGATTTGCTGGAGATTAATTTTTAGTCTGTCCTCTTCATTTATCCAAAATCCACCAGATCGTCCTTTGATAGATTGGACAACTCTATTTTTAGAAAGCTGCTGCATTATTTTGCCAGTGAAAGCTTCAGGGCAGCCTATAGCTGCTGCAATTTCTTTTACGCCTACTCTTTGATCTTTTTGTGATTTATGTGCTATGAAGAGAACCGCTTTTATACCGTACTCACAAGTTTTAGAAAACATATAAAAAGTTAAGGTTTAGAATATTTAGGATATTATGATCTTTTATTCTTTTTACAACGATGGTGACGCCTTTTTTAGTATTAATTCTGCAGTCACATTGATTATACCGAGAAAAATAAAGGTAGATCCTATTGCTAATTGTAGATAATAGTGAGGCATAAATCCCCATCCCTGCCAAAACATAATTCCTTGAATGAAAAGCAATAACTCAGTAGACACGATTCCAAATATGAAAATCCATGTTCCGAATTTACTGAGATACTGATTGACAATAATGGATATGCTACCAAATGCAAATAGAGAAAGGCAGCCTAACATAAGTAAATGAATAAAACCTATGACAAAATTATGAACGGTGTATGAAATTTGGGCTATTGATGGAATGACAACAATAGCCTGTATAATCTTCTTAATACTAAGTGCAAAAGCAGCAATTACAAATGCAATAAAAGCATATTGAGAAAGCATACTTTTAATAGCTTCGAATTTGTCCATTATGAGACGATAAAGAAAATATAGAGCTAGTAATTGGAGAATAACCCCAATGCTATTGACAATAAAAATAATGAAGTGAGGAGTAGACCAAGTAATAGCAAGGGCAAAAGTCAAAATAGTAGCTACCATTAGAGTGATAAACAATTGAGAAATCATTCTTTTATCAAAATTGATATTGAATTTTCTAAAAATGGCAAAGAATATTGCTAATAGTCCGAAAATAAACCAGCCGTTGAATTGAAAATGCAGATAAAATTGTATGGATCCATAATAGAGAGCTGTGCCCTTAAGTCCCATAGCCATAATGGGACCTAGTACCCATGTCCCCAATGTAGACAGTACCATAAAAAATAGGCTGGATTTCACAAAAAGGATGTGAGGTCCTTGTAGGCCTGACAATCTTAACTCCTTCAATATCTTATAAGCAAATACATAGGATAGAATCATATGAATCACAGTGAAAGCAATAGAAGGAGGTGCATACCCAACGATTGGGAAAGTGAATAACATACCCATTACAGCAGATTGTAAACACCAATAAAGCTTTGCAAATTTTTTCCATTCTAAGTCAAAAAAGTACACAATAGACAATAAGAAAATGGCATGGAGCCAACCTAATAAGGCCAAATGTGAATGGGCATGCTCTACATTTCTGTATTGATACCATTCAGGTAAATCAACGACAAAAGCCCAGCGCATACTTAATCCTAAGAATGCTGCTATAATAAATGAAATTAGAGAGGCATAAATCGGCGTTAGAAATTGACTAAATCTCATCAGTATTGCAGAGTATTAATGACAATGGAATTTATTTCGAAATCAATACTAAAGTATTACTTCGCATTGTCTATATCATTCTGATACATAAATTCCAAAATATCTCGTGCATCACCAATTGAAACATTTTGATTAGGCATACGAGTAAGACATTCTTCAAGTAGTTTTTGTGCTATAGGATCTTTATCTAACATTACTTCTACATTGGTAATCATATTCATTATCCATTCTGGTTTTCTTTGAGAGGTAAGCCCTGCCCAACTTGGGCCTACTACTCTAGATCCTTTCAATTTATGACAAGCAGCACATTTCATTTCATATATGGCCATACCTTTTTGCACCATATCCTGATTTAATGGGTCATTTAGAGTTACATTTTTGATTTCTCCTAGACCTTTGCCATTATCCACCTGTGCTTTTTTCTCTTTCATTGCTCTTTTTGCTTTTTGTGAAGGAGATTCTTCATTGGATCCACAAGCCAAAACTACTATTGCCAATACTGTAAACATTAATGTCTTTTTCATAACTATTCTATTTTCGATTTACTAATTTATAATTAAGCTTTTTTGCGGTTTCTACTATAGTGTCAGTGCCATAGATGGCTTTTAATTCAGCTCTGATCGTGGCCACATCATTACTATAAGGACAAGTATCACATGTCCTGTCAGACTTTTGTCCAAGCATGCAATCATTTATTAATTTATCTGATTGATCTAATTCTTTAATGACCTCAATCAATTTTTGACTTTTTTGAACTGTTGACATATAAAAGCCTCCATTTCTTCCTTTTTTAGAAGCAATCATTTTCTTTTTAGTCAACTCTTGCAAAACTTTTGAAAGTATTGGTTCATTTATTCCTGTCTTCTGCGCAAGAGCTGTAGTTCCCACCAGATTTTCTTCATCAGTATGAAGTGCTATATGAAGAATTGCACGGATACCATATCTACTTCTTTTACTGAACATGATAATACTTAAGTCGTTACAAATGTAATCAATTAAATGATAAAAAGATATTTATATCTTTTTATAGAAAAATGTTTTACATTTGTCTTATTACAATTATCTCACACAATATTTCAAAATGAAAAAGCAATTAAAATCCCTTCTTATAACTTCAGTAACCATGATGCTCTTGGTATTTTTTGTTATAAGTTGTAATACAAATCAAAACGTAAATAGCGGTGCACTTAACAATGATGCTGCCAATGCCGTATATGTTGCTCCAGGAGAACATGATGAATTTTATGGTTTCATGTCTGGTGGTTTCAGTGGCCAGATTTCTGTATATGGATTGCCAAGTGGAAGACTTCTTAAGGTGATTCCAGTATTCTCACAGGATGCCGAAAAAGGATACGGATACAATGAAGAAACGAAACCGATGCTTAATACTACATATGGCTTTATTCCATGGGATGATGCTCACCATCCGGAATTATCACAGACTAATGGTGAGACTGATGGAAGGTGGATTTTTATAAACGGGAATAACACGCCAAGGGTTGCAAGAATCGACCTGACAACTTTTGAGACTGCAGAGATCATAGAAATTCCTAACAGTGGAGGCAATCACAGTTCTCCATTTACGACAGAAAACACGGAATATATAGTGGCTGGTACTCGATTCTCAGTGCCTTATCCTCAACAAGATGTGGCAATCGATACTTATAAAGAGAATTTCAAAGGGATGCTAACTTTTATCAAAGTAAGTGATGAGGGGCATATGGAAATCGCTTTCCAGGTTCTGCTCCCTGCATTTGATTATGATTTGGCCCATTCTGGAAAAGGTAAATCTCATGGATGGACATTCTTCACTACATATAATACTGAAGAAGACTATACTCTAAAAGAAGTTACTGCTTCTCAAAATGATAAAGACTTCATTGCAGCAATAAATTGGAAGAAAGCAGAAGAATATATAGCTCAAGGAAAGTATAAGGAAATTCCAGCTGATCACTATAATAATAGATACAATGAGAGAACTCATATGACTGATTCAGAACTCAGGAAAACAGTTAAAGTTTTGACTCCAGAAGAATGCCCTGGGTTGGTTTATTTTTTACCGACTCCTAAATCTCCTCATGGTGTAGATGTAGATCCTACTGGAGAGTATATCATAGGAAATGGAAAGTTGTCTGCAGATCTTACAGTTCACTCATTTACTAATATGCTTTCAGCTATTGAAAATGAAGAATTTGAAACAACAATTGCAGGTGTGCCAGTACTGCAATATGATAAAGTAGTCGGAGGAGTGGTTACGAAACCTGGTTTAGGACCTTTGCACACAGAATTTGATAATGATGGTAATGCATATACTACATTTTTCATTTCTTCTGAAGTGGTCAAATGGAAAGTAGGAACATGGGAGGTATTAGATAGAATTCCAACATATTATAGTGTAGGACACCTTATGATCCCTGGTGGAGATTCTAAAAAACCAGATGGTAAATACCTCGTTGCATTAAATAAAATTACCAAAGATAGATATCTCCCCACTGGCCCAGAAATGAATCATTCTGCTCAACTTTATGATATATCTGGGGACAAAATGAAATTGTTATTAGATTTTCCTACGATAGGAGAACCTCATTATGCTCAAGGTATAGCAGCCTCAAAAGTTAAACCAAATAGTAAAAAATTCTACCCAATAGAGGAGAATGAACATCCCTATGCAGCATTGGGAGAAAAACAAACCAGAGTGGAGAGAGAAGGTAATATTGTTCATGTTTATATGACTTCTATTAGAAGTCACTTTGCTCCTGATAATATTGAAGGAATAAAAGTGGGTGATGAAGTCTTTGTGCATCTTACAAATCTAGAGCAAGATTTTGATGTGCCTCATGGCTTAGCCATTCAAGGAGCACAAAATGCGGAATTGTTAGTAATGCCTGGTCAGACAGAAACAATGTACTGGAAGCCACAAAGAGAAGGAGTATTTCCTTTCTATTGCACAGATTTTTGTTCAGCACTTCACCAAGAAATGCAAGGATATATAAGGGTGTCGCCTAGAGGGTCAAACACACCGCTTAAATGGAGTACAGGTCATCCAGACGAAGAAAGTTAATTGACTATTTATCTAGCCAAAAATCAGAGCTGGTATTGCTGTTGATTCAGATCAGTACCAGCTCTATTTTTAATCCTTAGGAAAGTTTATAATGACTAAACCAAGAACTCTCATATTGTTGGCTGGTAGTTTAATGGCTGCTCTATTCATTTGGCCATTATGGAAAATTACTCTATTAGCACCTCAATATCCCGATGGAGTACACATGCATATCTATATTGATAAAATTGGAGGAGCAACAAAGGGCACTCTTCAAAATGTAAATATTCTGAACCATTATATAGGTATGAAGGCAATTACTCCAGAGTCTATACCTGAATTGAAATACATGCCTCCTATAGTAATATTATTTATGGCCTTGGCTTTGTTTGTAGCTTTTATTGATAAGAAATGGATGTATTGGTTTTGGATAATTCTTTTAAGTATAACCCTGATGATTGGATTGTATGATTTCTATTTATGGGAATATGACTATGGCCATTCATTAGACCCTAAGGCGCCAATGAAATTTGAAGGAGAATCGTTTCAACCTCCATTAATCGGTCGTAAAGAGATTATAAATTTTACTGCTATCTCAATGCCTCATATTGGAGGATGCTTTCTGATAATATCTTTTTTATTAGGCTCATTCGCCACCTATATAAAATCTAAATCTTCAACAATTATTTTATCATGAGAATCTCAATTATATTATTTCTACTTCTTATAAATTCATTGTTTTCTTGTAATGTAAGCCCCGTGCCCATTGAGTATAATCATGATGAATGTGCTTACTGCAAAATGAAAATAGCCAATGTGCAATTTGGGGCAGAACTGGTCACTTCTAAGGGCAAAGTATTCAAA
>MDSX01081924.1_pt1 | contig 10419 bp, 6 predicted proteins | sample 811141 | NCBI WGS metagenome assembly MDSX01 (sample SAMN05326642, study PRJNA326480) | marine metagenome | isolation source: seawater | place: Atlantic Ocean: South East | collected 2010
TAGGATGGTCCCCCTCAGCCCTTCCCCCGACATAGGCATGCCAAGGTGCTAAGCAAGCAACCGACCTACCTCCTGTATATGAATAAATCGGTTTGTTCTAACCAATTTCGATAGTAAAAAATAGTTTAGTACGCTGTTTAGGTTGTCACAAAAAAATACCCTTGTTAACGCCAAATTCAAAGTAAACGAGCCAAATTCTCATCAACAATTGAGTCCCCACGATGTTTCGAGAGTATTACTTTAGCATTAACGCTCTGCCCCAAACTAACTAATGCCGCAGCATGTAAGTTAGCACCTTCAACTGAGTTAGTGTTTTTGTCATTATGAACTTCGATTATTTTTAGCGCTTTTTCCGAGCGTCCGCTAACCAATAATGCATGCGCTAAATTTAGCAATATTAACGACTCATCAGGATTACTCTTAGCAGCCTCTCTAAGAGCCAATATGGCCGATTCGAATTGCGAGGTTGCTAGCATCTGGTTTGACTGGTCTGAATCCTTTGCCATTTCGATAGCTCGCTGTAATAGTGCTAAACCATAATTGTTGTAAACTGCTGAATCACCTGGCATCCGAGAGGCTATGCGTTGGAATTTAATTGCCGCATCTGACCATGAGCCTTTGGCAATAGCGAAATATCCTGCTTCTAAATCTTCCCGACACTCAGGGTTGTTAGATAGATTCACATCCATCGCTCGAGCTGAGTGTAGTTCTAGCGACATGGACTGACCAGTAAATTGTGTGTCGGCATTATTTCCTGGATAACCAACAATATTGTCATGCTGATAAACCAGTACATCCTCTTCAGGTTCGTGCACTACTTCGACAATTTTAGAAGATTCAGCATATATTTCTTCCATGTTAGTCTCAGCAGCATAAATTTTCCACTCATCGGGTATTTCGATCAATTCCTCTGCTGGAGTTTCAACAAAATCTGGTAATGTTGTAGCCGATGAAGTTCGAACAAAATCGTCAGCCTCCTCTTCTTCTATGGCAGTGATTCTCAGCGTATCAGGACGTGTAACTACGACCTCAGGCATTTCCTCTTGCACTGTAAGGTCAATTGGTTGGTCTAATTCATCGTTGGACAATTCGAATTTATGCTCTTCATTTGACTCCGTCGAATCTTCGGAATTTGTCGCCTGATCAAACGGAATACCTTCTGCGTGACTGCCAATCCCAAATGGTAATCTAGAAACTGAAATATTTGACTGACCCTGAAAACCAAATGGTAAATCACTAGGACTATTTGTTAGTCCACTGGTTATATCATCCGTATCCGCAGCGGGTTTCGACCCCTCTAATTCATGCCATGAATCTGCAGCATCATCAAGACCTGGTATTTCTGTTGGCAATGCTTCTTCAGAGTCATCTTTAGCCGTCAAATCAACTAAGTTTTGACTGCCACAAGCAGGACAAGCCACTGCATTTAGTGAAAGTAAACCACAGATGGTACACTCTAACATAACTTAGCCTCACCCATACCAAACCGGCTTGGGCTTTCAAGTAAGCGCTTAGAAGATGAATAATAGGTCTATTCTGCCTCAGATGCACCTGTGACTGCAGACTTGACCTGTTGGATTTTCTTGCCAGCTAAATCTTTTAGTTCCTCATAATCATGATCAACTAAAGAATCTGCCAAACTCTTGCCCTTTGATTTACCGCGATAGACTTGGTAGATAATACCAACTAGCGAGATTCCTACTAGCACTAACTTCCACTGCATTCCACCGCCTCCTACAGCGTAAACTAGAACCATGTACAGAGAAATAATTGCTGTAGTTAGTAACATCATCGGGAACCCTGCTCTGAAGAATTCGTTAAAGGATACTGGATAGCCTGCTTCTTCGGACATTCCTGCCATGACTACGTTGGCTGAGGCACCTATTAGAGTTCCATTACCGCCTAAACAAGCACCGAATGCTAAAGCCCAAATTAGCGGACCTAATTCCACATTTGCTCCATAGGAAATTTGTAGAACAATAGGAATCATTGTTGCTGTGTACGGGATGTTATCGATGAATGCTGAGGCTATGGCAGAAACCCACAATAGAATTAGCATTGCGGCAGTAAGACGAATGATTCCATCATCACCTTGAGGAAACCAAACAATCGCTTGTTCTACATACTCTCCAATCCAGTTGATTACCCCCATGTATTGGAGTGAATGGACCAGCACGAATAGTCCAGCGAAGAACAGTAATGTTGTCCACTCAACCTCTTCAAGAGGTTCATCCAATTCGTGACGGTTGGTTGCTAGTAACATGAAAACAGCTCCACCAAGAGCAATCCAGGAAACTGGCATGTGAGTTACTGGATGGAGAAAAAAGCCGAGTATTACCAGGCCAAGTATTATCCCACTAGTTGTCAGCATTTGGTAATCTTTAATTCCATATTTTGATTCTAGTTCTGCAACATCCCTAATACGCTTACCCGAGAATTCATCACGGTACATCCATTTTAGTAACATAAAAGCAGGTACGACGGTCATTAAGATACCAGGGGCCATTTCAATAATGAAATCATTGAAGGAAACTCCTCCGTCGATCATTTCTTGCGGATAACTGCCTCCATCGATTGTTTTGGCATTTTCAATGGCTCTTTCAGAGAGTCCTGAACCAATCATAATATTTGGTGGATCGCCAATCATAGTTGCAGCACCACCGATGTTAGAAAACAGTACTTCGGCAATTAGCAATGGCACTGGTTGCAAATCTAATACCTTGGCCAACTGAATGGTGACCGGAGTCAGTAGAAGGATAGTAGTGACATTATCTAAAAATGCTGAAAGTACTGCAGTAACAACACATAAAATAACCACCAACGACCAAATGGAGCCTTCGCTTTTCTTGTAAGCCTCAACGGCAAACCATTCGAATACACCTGTATGGGATATTACCCCCACCATCACCATCATACCGAGTAATAATCCGATAGTTTCCCAATCGATCATCGTAGTGACTGCCTTCAAACTCAGTGATGGTTCATTAGTGAAATAATTTAACGCGATTACCGCAGCTAATCCTCCAACCGCCGCAGCTAGAGTTCTATGTACGGTTTCAAAAATAATCAGTATGTACACTACGATTAAAATTGCCAGACCTACACCAATAGCCGTATTTTCTAAACCATCTTTAATGGTTAATTCAAGATGGACATCATCACCGCCCCCAGCGGCGTTTGTGTGACCAATTATCGAGAGGCAACCAACAACTAGCAAAAGAGTGAAAGCAATTCTTCTTGAGTGACTTTTCTTATCGACTAGATTGAACATAGTACATCCACTAAGCCCTGCCAACCTAATTCAATCTTTGAGCATTGTGGATGTTTTAGTCAGTGCTTCCACAAAACACCGACATTACCTCTTACGGAAACCACTGTAGAATTAGTGCTATTAGACAAGTGCAGCCATAAGTTTTGTAGGTCGTTTTTATCGAATAATCCGCGATTGATTTTTATTTTAACCAACTTTTTGCTACTTAGTTGAGTAACTATTTCTGATACCAAGTTATCAGTCAAGCCAGATTTACCAATTCTTATGGTTGGTTTTAACTCCCTAGATAGGGCTAGTTTTTTTATTTCTGATGGTATGTTTTTCATTCAATTACCCCGATTAAATTTTGGACCACTACCGTAGCGTCTAATGTGATTACAAACCAGACAGGTTTTGATAACCATACCATTTTTCACCCTAACTCTAGTGTTAGTTGAATTGGTAATTATTGAACATTTATGACAGATCTTTGCATGTAGCGAGTTAGGCATTTTTAAGCGATGTTTGCGATTCAAATCGACTAACTTATTGGCTACAGTTTGTTTTAATTGCAAATCCTTACTTGTCTCGATTAAATCAATTAGTTCTGCTTGATTAATATTGGCAGCATTACGTCGATGTCGTTTTGACCTACTTGAAGAGTTCAATCTTGACATTACTACACCTAGTTGAGTGCTAATAGAATATCTTTAGTTATTTCATCAATCGCTTTATCGCCATTGACATTACGTAAAATCCCCAAATCATCGTACCAGTCTGCCAACGGTGAAGTCTGTTCATGATAAGCTGACAATCTCTGTAGGACTGTATCTTCGTTATCATCTGCCCTTCGTTTCATGTCGGTTGAACCACACTCATCACAGACTCCATCTTGCTTAGTTGGGTTGAAAGTATCATGGAAAACAATACCGCAGGAACCACAAGAATACCTCCCACAGATACGTTCAACGATTCTTTCATCAGGGACATTAATAGCTATTACGTGGGTTACTTCAGTAATTTTAGACAATGCTTCTGCCTGAGGTATTGTACGTGGAAAGCCATCAAACATTAGCCCATTTAATGCGTCGGGTTCTTGCACTCTATCTTTAATCAAATCAATGATAATTGAGTCGGGTACTAACTTCCCTGCATCCATATATTTCTTGGCCTCAAGCCCAGTCTTTGTTCCGTTCTTTACTGCAGCTCGCAACATGTCGCCAGTCGATACTTGAGGAAGACCAGTAGTTTGGGTAATCCTTGCTGCTTGTGTGCCTTTTCCAGCACCGGGCGGTCCAAACAAAACTATGCTGCTCATGGTTAGCCGTATGATTCATATATTTTCAATGTAACACTCACGGTTGGTTCTTCTTAAGCCACATGTGGCCGTAAGCATTCCATTGCTCCATAGTCCATCCCGGTGGAAGCCCAGTAGCAGGAAGAGGTGGAATGCTAGGTTGACTCGCTTGTTGTGGAGTAATTGGTGGAGGCGGTATATTTGGAAGAGGTTTTTGTGGGAAAGGCGGCGGCATTCCTTGAGGAATTTTGCTAACAGGAGGCATACCTGCAGGAGGCATTCCAAGAGGTGGAGAGGCAGTTGGTGCTGGTAAAATTGGCTGACTAAATTGAGAGCCCATAGATTGCGCAAGGGCAGCTGCTATTTCGTCTTGTGATACTTCACCACTTGTCTTATCATCCGAGGCCATGCCAATATCCAAAACTTTGTCACGACGACCACCGACATCACCTGGAGTAGTATGAGCATTGACCGCAATCAACTCTGTACCTTGATCCTTGATTGAACCAGATGCCTTGACTCTTCGTGACACGACAATCATGATAATTGCTAAAGAAAGTAGAATCACTACTGAAACGTACCATGGCACAATGTTGAATAATCCAGAATTTCCTTCAGCCGGAGAAGATGAGGTTTGTAAGGAAATTGTGCTAACTACGCCTTCTGAATTTGACAAATTAACTACTACTTGATAAGGCCCCCTAGAAACATCTTCTGAAGGATTCAAAGTTATTTTTACAGTTTCAAAATCTCCAGGATTTAACATTGTTATAGAATCAGGACTTACTTTTGGCGACCATCCAGTTATTGACATCCCATCTTGATCTAATATTACGATGGTTAAATCCCCGGAAATAGGAGTATTTCCGTCATTTCTCAAGATGACTTCTGTTGATTGGCTTTCACCTTTTGGAACACCTATTAACGGTTGTAATACCTCGCCATCAAGAGTCATATTACCAAATGTAGAATCGATAACTGAGACATCTAGTAATACACTCTTTACCACCTGCCTGTCACCATTTTGTGCTGTAACACTAACTGTCATTTTGAAAGCACTATCAACAACTGGTTGGTTAATTGGTGGAATTATTCCCAAACTTATGTTTGCCGATTGCCTTGGTTGAAGACTTGTTACTGGGTTGGCAAAACCAACAACCCAGCCGTCAGGAGGCAAAGAAAAACTCCATTCTAGGTCTGCTAACGAATTTCCATCGTTAGTCAAACCAAACTCAGTAAAAGAGTAGTCAGCACCAATTGAACATACAATCAAATCTGGCGATTGTAAATCGATGGACAGTTTATCCATTATCACTAATTTTGTTGAATTTGTGACGTAATCAAAATTGGAAACCTCTGCTTTTATGTTGAAAAGATTAAAATCTCCTTCCAATGAAGATGTCGGAGATATGATGATTACTTCGACAATTATTGTTTCCCCTGCTGGAACTTGTATAGTTGCTTCTTTGCTGTAACTCAACCCGTTGGCGATTAATTCCACGTACCAACTTGGATTTGACGGCTGAACGATCACGTCTAACTCTATCTCAATATTTCCTTTATTTATCAAGCTATAATCTAAAGTTATTTCTTCTCCACTATCAATCAAGATATCCCTAACTTCTAGATTGGTACCAACATCATTACCATTCACTCCGAGATTAGTGCTGTAATCAGATAATTCAAGAACAGATATTGTCACTAATTGTGTGTAGTTTAGAGTTTCGTCTGTAGTTGAAGTAACATAACATTCAACAGTGTCCTGGAAACCTGCTGCTGGTGAACCACTAGAAACTGGAGGAACAAAAATTCTAACAGGCATTGAAAGATAGTTAGCTATATCTAATGGCTCAAAATCTAATGAGGAGGAATTAGAATTGCCAAGCATTATTTGCCATAGATTTTGCGAATAACATTCTACAGAGTATTGTGCCTGTGAATTACCCACATTTAGGGCTGAAATTGCAAACGCAGCAGATTCACCGGGCAGTGCAGATAAGCCATTGGTGCCACTAACTACTATTTTCACATCATCCACTTCGTCGATGATAATTGTCAACCGCATTGAATGAGACACCAATGGTAGGGATTGATAAGCGACTGTAACATCAACATAAAAAGTACCTGCACGAGCATATCGAGGAGTATTTGGGTCAGATAGATCGGCATATTGGTTCTCAAAAGTCAAGACCAATTCGACACTATCATCATTAGATCCTTGAGGACCTAAGGTGTATGGACTTGTTTGAGAGACGCTTTTTGTCCATGCATCCTGTGGAGAAATGAAGTAATTGAATACCGGATGCTTCTGTTGAACATTGGTATAAGATAATGTCACTGCCTCGGTACCTGTGCCTTCATTCATGATAGTTATCGGTATGTCAATAGAAGTTTCATTTCTGACATCAAAATTCTTTATTGCTGCTTGTTGTCTGTCAACCTCTAATACCGGCATAGAACCATCGTCATTTAGCGGAACAACCCTCACTCCCAAAGCCGTAACCTCAATATCTACCTGAATTATATTATTGTTAACACCTGATGATTCATCATTCATTTCATCCAACACGTTATTTGTGTCAAGACTTAATTTCAGTGTATGTATGCCTGTACTAGAAAAAGATCTCGTGGTTATCTCTGATTCAATTTGACTAGACAACACACCTTGTGAATCACCCTCCATAATGATTGAGCCCTCAGTAACATCTTCCAAAATCCAGTGGAAGCCACTAGCTGAAGCAGTGCCTTGATTCATCCAAGAAACTCTTAGAGAAAAAATGTCATTTTGAAGTGGACTTTCCGAAGAAAGATAGATAGATTCAGGAAATGCTACTAAGTCAGGTCGAGAAATTAGACTAGCATCAGCAGTCATAACAATACTAAAGTCTTGATTTGAACCTCCTCGATGAAGGATTTGTACTAGCCATTGGCCTGATGTTGCACCAATTTCTGGAGCCAGGCTAATCCGTTCAACATTGTTTAGAGAATCAGCAGTTCCACCAGTGACAGAAAAGCCAGAAACAAAATTATTGCCAAGCCAGGTATCACCATTTGGCGCAATCAGTAATAAGTCCAAATCATTTACTAATTTAGCATCTACTTGGGGTGAATTAGCGCTGCCTGCATCATCATTCCATGCAAGTGTAATATCAATTCCATGCGAAGGATCCATAGTCAGTTCGTAAACCAAACCAAATGAGGGTTGCAACACTTTACCATCATCAAAATAGGTTGACAGTACTGTGCTACCATCTGTAGGCATTACGGTATTTTCGAGGTTTAATTGACCCCATCCTTCGTTTTGGTTTGGTATATCTGGAGCGCCTAAATCATCTGCTCCATTAATCATGGCCGCTTTGATTAACGAGGCTGTCGGCGAGGCAATATTTACTTGTTCACGAATAAATTCTCTAGTTAACGCTGCTAGTCCACCAGCAACTGATGCAGATTGAGAAGTGCCAGAAACAGACATGTATAGTGGATCGCCATCAGTGTGAACACCGGTTCCGCAAGCGAAACCAATTGGCGATTTCGCCTCCTCAGCACGTCCCGAACAGATCTCTATCCCGGGTGCTACAACATCTGGCTTGATTCTACCGTCGAGAGTAAAACCCTCTCTTGAACTTGAGTCTACTGAACCTTCAGGAGTTGTACCTAAGCTACCAGTAGTACTTACGCCGACTGAAAGAACATTCTTAGCGGTAGCAGGAGCGGTAATTAATGGACTTCCTTGACCATCATTATCTCCGACTGAAAATATCGGAAGTAAGGTTGATTCATCATGGACAAACTGGTCAACAGACCTAGAATCAGCCGTATATTCTCCATAATTCCCATTTAGCCCCCAGGCATTAATCGCTATTCTTGCTGTTTTTTGTTTTGCATCTAATAGTAAGTCATAGATAGAGCCCTGACGACCAAATACTCCCGTAGGATCATGCTCTAAGGCATACATTGTCACGCCTGCGCTTGGTGCAATTCCTTTACTCGAAGTATCCCCCGAACCATCACCTACTGCAGTTAAAGTAACGTGTGTTCCATGCCCGCCATTGGTATCTGCAGGAGAGGTGTCTAAGCCAAATTGTGTGTAAACTGCTGCGACTCTGCCGCTGATATCGGGGTGATCACGATCTAGCCCCGTATCAGCAATTGCTAACATTTCACCAGAGCCATCCAATGTGAAAGTTGCTGATGAATCAACCTCGACCACTCCCGTTATTGCTCTAGCAACAGCATTGTGAACTACCATCTCGCTTACCGGTTCGGTCCAAATTATCCTACCGTCTTTAGACGCTAGTTTGGCAAATTCAAGAGAATTATCGACAGTTACTTGACAGGTTGTATAACCACACCAAGCGTCAGTTGCTCCGTAATTGATTAGCGATATGGTAAGACTTTCATAGCCACCGTAACCCAAATCACTTGATGGAATCAAAGCCAGATTTTGATAGTTAGAATCATACATAATTGAGGGATGAATACGATAACCTGGATTAATATTTCCAAACCATCTTACTTCATCGCTGGTGGCAAGTAAATCGAGAGTAATCTGTTGATTATTTCCTAGCCTAATGATGAAATTACCATCTCCAAGATTATCCAACACAACTAAGAATTCTTTTTCTTGCAGTTCAAGTAACCACTCAAAATCATATTCATTTAATTGGACAAACATCAGTCCAGTAGACAAATAATCTTCGGTTAAAATGAAACTTTCTGGCAAGTAAGGTGAGTCGTTAACCAATGGATCAAATGACCCATGAGCCAAATTTAGCAGCCCAGAAAGCCCTTTAAGTTCTTGATCTTGTATGGAGTAACTAGATGCTTGATGCCAATGTTCAGCAGCAATAGATAACTGTTCACTATCCCTAGTTGAATCTATTTTATCATCAGAGAGTTGAGTGGAGGTCGCGTGGTCAAACAGGTAAGGAGTTGAGGTCACACCTAGAAGCAAAATTATTGCTAATATGGCCTGATTTCCCTTCTGCATAATTACCGCAACTCCGCATGCTTTTTGAAAACAACCATCTATTGATGATAATTTGCTCATTAAATATTATTATATTTACTAATGGCTAAGTCTGTCTTTTCAACAGACTTTCGCCAATCGGACTCGCTACCCATCAATGCCCTGATAGCATCGACATTTTCGGGAATTACATCAGATTCTTGATGTATTGCTTGGAAATAATATAGCGTATCACCGTTTAATTTCACACCATCTTTCCAAACAAAAATTTCGTGTAAATCTCCCCATTTACGTCCAATGTCTCTTGCATATTCCATGACTTCAGCGGTTGTGGTAATACCAGTTTCACCACCGTTCATTAGAATAATTCTAGGTTCATTAGACCACATGTCAATAATTGATTCAGTAGTAAGTCCGTGGCCGCTTGGTAATTGTGCGACTATAACATGAACATGCATAATTGTTGTTGGAACCGCAACTGCCATTGAATTGATGGCGATTTCCGACTTTACAGTCATAACATCTGGTCCGTGATGTGATGGAACTTTTAGAACCGGTTTGATGGCATTTATTGGACCTTTACTAGAATCTCCAGGATCTGCAGCCCTTCGAATCATTGTACACTCTACTGAGAGTGAACCGCAGTAGTTGTATAATGGCACTAGTGTTCTTGACAAACCTGTCGTGTTGCAAGATACAACTCTTGTTCCATCAACATTGAGGTTCTCTTTGTGGTTAGCTGAGGAGGTGTAGGACATACCAGTCATAGCATGCTTTTCCCCACCCTGAAAAATCCATTTGACGCCAGCAGATTGGTATTTTTCTAAATTGCTTGCACCAACTTTACCTGGTGAGCAATCTACTACTATGTCGGCAATGGATAACAAGTCAGACAAGCCCCCA
>MDSX01030159.1_pt1 | contig 10416 bp, 6 predicted proteins | sample 811141 | NCBI WGS metagenome assembly MDSX01 (sample SAMN05326642, study PRJNA326480) | marine metagenome | isolation source: seawater | place: Atlantic Ocean: South East | collected 2010
ATCGATGCTTTTTTGAAATCCGCCAATAGATATGCCAGCGGTAAATAATTGATTTTCTTTTTCTGTTAAAAAATGATGATAACTTCCATTAAAATTGAATACATTTTCATTTAGCCCACCATTACCGGATTGGTCATTTAGTATTTGAATTCCCCAACCAATATTTTGATTTTGTAAAAATTTAGGGGATGATTTAAAATCAGCATATAAAGCGATACTTTCAAAAGGAACACTTACACTGTTCCATTGATTTCTATATATGGTTCCTGTTCTCATCGTTCCATCCATATTTCCAGCTAATGATGGGTTTAATGCTAATGGAAGATCATTGAATTGAGAGAAATGAATATCTTGAGCTAAAGTGTAAAAGCTTGCAAAGAGAAATAGTATTGATATCCTTGTTTTAATCATCTTAAAAGGGTGAAATTGCCTTTTATTTCAGTTATTTCTCCAGAACTTTTACGCCCTTTTATATAATATATATAGGTTCCGGAATTCTGATACTCACCTCTTCTTTTACCATCCCAAGCTTCTTCTTTATTATTGGTTTCAAAAACTAAATTTCCCCAACGATTAAAAATCTTAAATTCAATTAGTTCGATATTTCCTGCATTAAGAATACGGAAGGTTTCATTTTTTCCATCCCCGTTTGGAGAAAATGCACTTGGAAGTTTAATAAAGTCATAGGGTGAAACAGATATTTTTTTGGTGATTGAATCAGAACATCCTCCTGGATTGGAAGCAATTAATTGAACGTTATAGATATCTGCCATTTCATAACTGTGTGCTGGGTTTTGCAGATAACTGGATTCTGTATCGTCAAAGTTCCAAGTCCATTGGGTTGTGTTTTTTGAGTTGTCTGTGAAGAAAATAACGGGTTGTTCTAAAGAGCTATTTCCAGGAGAGTATTCAAAATTTGCTAATGGCCATTTGTAGAATGAAAGAGTCAGAGTGCTGTCTAAAACACAACTTCTGTCAGCATATTCAATGGTATACTGTATAGTTTGTTCGCCTTGTTCTAAAAATGTGTTTACAATCGAATCTCCTGTAATGAAGGTTGATTGATTTATGCTAAAATAAACGCTGTCTGAATTGAATTCGTTGTTTTCAAATAGTAGCTTAAAGGAGGTTTTGGAGGGTATGCAATAATTTTCGTTTTCAATTAATATGGATGGATGAGGGGCTTTAATAACATTAATAGTGTTGTTAACTGAATCCTTACAACCTAAAGGACTAGTTTGTTTTAGTGTTACGTCATATGTACTATCTGTAGAATAGCTGTATACAGGAGAGTTTGCTGAAGAGGAATCATTATTGCCAAACAACCATATGTATTCGGATTCAAAAGTTGATTTTGAATTGTTTTGAAATTCAATATTGTTTATATCACAAATGATAGGTGAATTTGTTTTAAACTCTGCATGAATGCTGTCTCCATATATTTTGGGAAGTTCTTGTAGCTTATGCATACAGCCCGAAGAATCAATTAACTTTATGGTTGGTTGATAAATACCCCCTTGCTTGTAAATGTGAATGGTTGTGTCAGGATTATCAATATAATTATAACTAACTGTATTTTCATCTCCATATCCCATAATATAGTATTTTGTATTGCTGAGGTTTAGGTCAAATACCACATCTTCAGGAATACACAGTGTATCAGAACTAAAATTCACATCTCCATTTGGACCACCAATTTTAATATATTCACTTTTAGTGATAGTGTCTCGGCAATTTGCATAATTGGTTACAATTAAACCAACGTCATAATTACCAGGAGTTGTGAAAATATGTGTCGGATTTTGATCAGTTCCTGAATTTCCATCTCCAAAATCCCACAACCACTCTACTATTGTTTGGTTCGTAGTGTCTGAAAAATTAGAAGATAGTGGAGGGCAACCCGTATACAATATATCTGCTGTAAATTCAGGCTTGGGAATATCTGCAACTTCAATTCTACTTGACTTTATGAGTGAATCAGCACAGTTAAAAGTATCTATTGCATATAGTTTAACATCGAAAAATCCAGGGGTGTTAAATTCCTGATTGTCGATTGTGGCGGTTGACTTAATTAATGAATCTATTGTCCAAGTGAATGAAAGTGAATTTCCTTCAGAGTTGTTTTCAATAGAAATTTTTTCTCCTATACAAATTAGCGAATCCGATACTTTGAATTGAATTTTAGGTTTGAAAACCTCAATTTCGGAAAGTGCAATTGAATCCATACATCCAAAAGTATCGGTTACTAGTAAACTCGGAATAAAACTCCCAGCGGCCGTGTACTGATGATGTGGATTTTTAAAAATACTACTGTCGGTTTCATCACCAAACAACCACCTATATTCTTTAATGAGAGTGGTAGATTTTGAAGCGTCTGAAAATTGAACTCCTTCGCTACTACAGATTTGGGTAGTATCCGAAAAACCTATTGCTTTAACCCCTTCAATTTTTATTTGTTTGGACATTCTTTTTGTATAGTATCCTTTTTTCCATTGACCATATTTTTGATATTGTAATGCGTATTCTAATTCAAGTGTTATTGTATATATTCCTGTGTCAGGAAATGAGTAATAAAAGGAATCAATTGGATTACTATTTCTTATAGTCGCAACAATAGCATCATTAACCAACCATTTTCTGATGTATACATTACTATATTTTGAAAATGAATGATCGGCAAAAAGAACAGGGTTTTCACTAAAGCATTTTCTTTCGATTACATCGAAATCTAAACGTACAGAATCAACTGGAAATATATCTATAATTTCATTAGAACATCCCGATGATTTGTTAATTATTTTCGTGCGAATTTTATAACTATTCCCTTCAGTAAAGTTGTGATAAGTAGTGTCTGTAGGATGAATTTGTATTAAGGTATCTACTGACGATTGCGTATAAACGTAACTGTATGCAATAGAGTCATAATTTAAGGAGGCTTGGTATAGTCCAACTTGAATTGTTGAATCAGAAAACAATTCTAAAGAATCATTTCTGGCATATCCATTAACAGCAATAGTGGTATCAACAAAAGTTGGACGGATTACTTCTGTATAGCAGTTATTATAACCAACAATTAAATGGGTGAATAAATTACCGGCGTTAGGAAGTACTTCTCCTGTGAATACATTCTGCAGATTGGTGTCAGCATCATGATTAAATCCTGAATAGGTGTGAGAGGGATCAGAGAAATTTATATAAGCTTTATTGGTGTTGTAATATTCTGGCTTTTCAGGACAGTCACTAGGTGGAGATTCAGAGTTTAGTAATAAACTATCTTGATTTTCTTCAAATGCCCAACAGAAGTAATTGCTTTCAATCCAATTTTTAGAATAGGTTGCGGATTCAATAAATTGAATACTTTCACCATAACAAATTGAGTCATTAGCAAGTTGTTCGAAAGAAGCTTCAGTGGGTTTCTCTCCAGCCTTAATGATTGCCTCATAAATAGCAGTGTCAGAACAGCCATCATTAGTCATAATTATATATTTAATATCGTAGTCTCCTGGTTCGCTATAAGTATGGGAGGGCATTGTGTCTGTGCTAACATTATTGCTTCCCGAAGCGGAATCACCAAAGTTCCATTGAACAGAATATATTTTAGAGTCCAAGGTGTAACTTGTGTCTTTAAAAGTAAGGTTCAAAGGAACACAACCTGTATATGTAGAGTTAATCTCGTAGAATCTAGCTATAGGAAAAGGAACATTTACATACTTTATTGACGAATCGGTGCATCCAAAACTGTCCTCTATGAATAATTTTGATAAAAATTGTTCTGGAGGAATATCGTAAATATGGATAGGATTCTTTTCTGCACTAAACGTAGAGTCTCCAAATTCCCAATAGGAGATATAGTCTTTTGCCATACTCTGATTTTCAAAGGAAACTTCAAAAGGATAACTACATATGGGTGCGTTATATGATATGTTGGCCATTGGGAGATTATGCTGGATGGTTGTAGTATCCCAACATGATGGGTCAATGGTACTTGTAAGAGTTATCTCAAAAGGTCCCTTACCTGTGAAATGATGAGAAGCATTTGCTGTATAGGCTGAGCCTTCTCCGTCGAAGTCCCAAGATAGAGTATTAAAAAAGGGTGTAGTATTTTGAACATTTATTGTAAATTCATTGTTGCCACATAGTATATCCCAATCAAATTCTGCCTTATAGTTTCCAACCACTAAACTGCCTTTTGATGTATCCGAACATCCTGTGTTTTTTTCGGTAATAATCAATTTTACCTCTGTACTGTCGAACGAATTGTAAACATGTGTTCCAGGAACATCTCCAGTTGATGTAGTTCCATCCCCAAAATCCCAAAAGTAGTCTAAGTCATTTCCTATTGATTGATTTAAAAAAGTAACATTTGCTGGAAGACCACATACAACAGAGTCGTATAAAAATTTAGCTTCCGGACCATCAAGCTTAATATAGTTGGATTTTGAAATTGAGGATTCACAACCATTTCCATCTGTTATTTTTAGAAATATGGTATAATCTTTTATCTCAGTGTAGGAGACTGTGGGATTCTGGTTGTTGGATGTCTCGCCGTTTCCAAATGCCCAAAACCATTCGGTTATGGTTCCTGAAGTTGCAATGGATAAATCTGTGAATTGCGCTAGGTGTGGCGAGCATCCAGTTTGGTCGTTGACGGTAAAGTCTGCAATGGGTGATGGGTTTACTCGAATTAAAGCTGATTTTGTTTCCGTATTCGAACCTGAGCTATCACTTATGGTAAGTGAAACGGTATAGAAACCCGGCAGTGAGTATACGTATGTTGGATTTTGTTCATTACTGCTAACACCATTCCCAAAATCCCAATCCCAAGAATTTCCTCCTGAGGAAATATCGATAAAATCAACAACGAAAGGAGCGCAACCAGTGCGTTCTATTACATCAAAATCTGCATCCAATTCAATCTGAGAAAAAGCAGATAGGGAACTTATGAGTAAAAATATTTTTACGATTGATTTAATCAAAAATTCAGTTTAGTTATAGGGTTCAAATTGAAATGCAAAGGTATGTAAAATCTTAAAGTGCGTTTTGCTTAAAAATTAATGGCTCTTAACTACTCATTAAAAGGATGTTTAATTTTTTGTAGCATGCTATTTTTTAATCGAATTTATTTACAATTGGTTTTTTTGGGGTTGAATAATAATGTACTATTGTTAAAAAATAGCTTCAATGGAATTCTTATTCATGAAACCTCCGTTTTAACTTAGACGAAATTTTATAGAATGGAGGCTTTAGTAATTTCAGTTTTGATAGGGAATTTAGTTCTGCAATTGGTTTTGGGAATTTTGAATCAAAAAAACATGTTAAAACCTTGGCCAAAAGAGGTTAGAGGTATATATACAATTGCCCAGGTTAAAAGAGCAGTGGAGTATTCAAAAGAAAATTTTCAATTTGGTGCTACTAGCAAGATTGTTTCAACCACCATTATTATCCTTATGATAACCGAAGGAGGGTTTAACCTAGTTAATAATTGGGCAGTTTCTTTATCAAATAGCGAATCCGTTCAAGCCTTATTTTTCATGGGGGTTTTAATGGGAGCTAATCAAATTGTGTCAATACCCTTTAGTTATTATTCAACATTTGTAATTGAGGAGAAATTTGGTTTCAACACGACTTCAAAAAAGCTTTTCATGGTTGATACCATTAAAGGATTATTGCTCGGTGCTATTATTGGAGGAGGGCTTCTTTTTCTACTTGGATATTTAGTTGAAAATATGGGAAGCGATTTTTGGTTAATATTTTGGGGAGTAATAGTGGTTATTATGATATTTATAAATACGTTTTATACTTCCTTGTTGTTGCCTATTTTTAATAAACTTACTGAAATAAATGATGAAGAATTAAAGTCCTCTATTTATAAATACTGTCAAAAAGTAGGGTATAAACTTTCTAATTTATTTCAAATGGATGGAAGTAAACGAAGTAAAAAAGCAAACGCATTTTTTAGTGGGATGGGGCCTAAAAAAACAATTGTGCTTTATGACACTTTAATTGAAGGGCAGTCAAAGGATGAAATTGTAGCTGTACTGGCACATGAAATAGGACATTACAAAAAAAAGCATACTCTGTTTAACTTGCTTTTTGGAATAATTCAAATGTTTGGAATTATGTTTCTATTAGGTTGGTCAATTAATCAACCTGAATTGTCAAGGGGAGTAGGAGTTGATGTTCCAACTTTCTATACGGGATTAATTGCGTTTTTTATATTGTTTTCACCGGTGACTTTATTAATTGGTATGTTTCAAAATAGTCTTTCTAGAAAAATGGAATATCAAGCAGATGCATACGCAAGAGATACTTACGACGGTGAAAAGTTAATTGATGCATTAAAAAAGTTATCCGTTGATAATTTATCGAATTTAAATCCGCATCCAGTGTATGTGTTTTTCAATTATTCTCACCCTCCTATCCATAAGAGGATTAAAGCCATTAGAAGTTGAGCTTACCTGAAAAATTTATAGATTCTCTTCCGTTTTCTGAGAAAGAGAAAATGAAGTTGGTTAATGGACTGGAAAATGAGCCTGTTATCTCAATAAGAAATAACCCATTTAAACACAACAATCTTTTTGAAATGGAAGAACAAGTTGCTTGGAGTAAACATGGGAAATATTTAAAAGAACGTCCACATTTTATAAAGGACCCATTGTTTCATGCAGGTACTTATTATTCCCAAGAAGCTAGCAGTATGTTTTTGGAAATGATACTACAGTCTTTGGATTTGTCAGGTCGCGTTGTACTTGATTTGTGCGCTGCTCCAGGAGGGAAGTCTACTTTGATCAATTCTTCCATACCTAAAGATGGATTGTTAGTTGCTAATGAGGTAATAAAATCTCGTTCATGGATTTTAAAAGAGAATTTGGATAAATGGGGGGGGAGCAATGTAATTGTTACCAATAATGACCCTTCTGATTTTGAACAATTTTTAGGTTTCTTTGATGTTGTAGTAGTAGATGCTCCTTGTTCAGGAGAAGGAATGTTTAGGAAGGATAAAAATGCTATTAATGAGTGGAGTGAACGAAATGTTAATTTATGCTGTACTCGTCAAAAACGAATTTTAGCCGATATAATACCCGCAATTACCAATGGAGGCGTTTTAATTTACAGTACCTGTACTTTTAACGATAAAGAGAATAGAGATAATTTAAAATGGCTTCAAGACAATTATGAAGTTGAGAATTTAGAATTTGAATATCCTAAAGGAGAAGGAATTATTGAATTAAATGAGGGGAATCTTAAAGGGTTTCAGTTTTTACCGGGTGTAACGAAAGGAGAAGGGTTTTTTATATCAGCTATGTTGGTTTACGGAGGTAGAGAAAAGCTTAAAGTCCCCAAAAGAATTCGAAAATTAAGATTGGATACATGGGAGGGAAGTAGTAGTGAGTTTTTGAATAATGAAAATAAAAATTACATTATAAATGAAACTATTCATAATTTCCCCGAGCAATTCGAGTCTATACTGAAATCGATTATTTGGGACTTAAACCCAATTAAAATAGGTTGTAAAATAGGTCAAGACATTAAAGGGAAAATTAAGTATTCACATGAGTTGGCATTTGCACATGAACTTAAAAAAGATGCGTTTGAATTGGTTGAAGTTTCGCATGAAGATGCGATTCGATTTTTGCAAAAAAAGGTGCTTTCTGAAGTTCCAAATATCAAGTCTTGGGGTTTGATTGCGTTTCAAAATCAACCGCTTGGTTGGGTAAAGAAGGTTGGTGGGCGTTTGAACAATTACTACCCAAAAGAGTTTAGGATTCGCAAGGAGTTTTAAAGGGTTATTCAAAAACTAAAGCTTAACCGAACGCCTTGGGCAAATGGTGCATTTAGAAAACTAGCTGGGGATATTTTTAGCGATAGGTCTTCCGAAACATCAAACTGAGAAAAATGTGCATCCACAGTTGCATCCACTATTTGAAATAAATAAAATACAGATGCACCAATAATAACTTGCTGTTTTCTGTTTTTTGCAAAATCGTTGTAACCTTGTATTTCTTCTTTAGAAAATTCTGATATTTCTTTAGGTGATTTATTACTAAAACCTTTTTCATTTTCTTCAATGAAAGGAATAAGAAATTCATTTGAACTGTAACGGTCCTTGTAAATAAGGATCTGATGCCAAAATTTATGCTGTCTATTAAAAAAGTCGTAAGTATAATATAGGGATATTGCTCCTCCCCAAACAATTGGTGCTTTCCAATATTTACGGTTGTAAATTTGCCCTGCTCCAGGAATAAATGCACTTAGTAAAGAGGAGGTTTTCGGATTTAAAGCGTATTTTTTTTTAACTTTCGAAGTGTCCTTTACAACTATGCTTTTCCTTGTTTGAATTGAGGTGTTAGGTTCGAATGTGTTTTGTCCAAATCCACAAGTAGAAATAAAAATTAGTAATGGAAAAATAAATTTATGCATCTAGTAATTTCATTATTCTTTCTAAGTCATTTTCGGACTTAAAGGGTATAACGAGATTTCCGCTTCCATTATTTCCTAACTTCATTTTTACTTTTGACTTTAAAAGGGAGGTTAAGTCATCCTTATATTTTTGTTGAGTAAATGAAAGAAAACCTGCTTTTTTCTCAGCTGGACTAGAATTGGAATTCCCCTTTTTATGAGCCTCTTTGGTTTCTTTAACCAATTCCTCAACCCTCCTTACAGAAAGTCTTTCTTTGACAATCATATCGTAAATATAGGATTGCACATCTTCATCATCAAGTGCGATTAAAGGCCTTGCATGTCCAAAGGAAATTGTTTGGTCTTTTAATGCATTTTGTATTTCTATTGGGAGGTTTAATAACCGGAGATAATTTGCCGTAGAGGACCTTTTTTTACCAACTCTATCAGCCAGTTCTTCCTGTGTCAATCCACATTCATCCACCAACCTTTTGAATGAAAAGGCAATTTCTAGAGGGTTTAAATCTCTTCTTTGAATGTTTTCAACCAACGCCATTTCTAGCATAGATTGGTCGTTGGCTACTCTAATATAAGCTGGTATTTCTGTTAGTCCAGCGGCTTGAGAAGCTCGGAACCTTCTTTCTCCAGATATGATTTGAAACTTGTCGTTTCCTAATTTTCGTACGGTTAAAGGTTGAACCAAACCTAATTCTTTTATAGATGCTGCTAATTCAGACAACCCCTCCTTTTCAAACTCTACTCTAGGGTTGAATGGATTTACCTCTATTTGAGAAATTCTGAGGTTGGCAATATTCCCAACGAGTTGTGAACCGGTATCTGCTATACTAAGATTGGACGTAACATCAGTTTTAGTATCGGATAGTAATGCGCCTAAACCTCTTCCTAGTGCTTGTTTCTTAGCCATTTTTAATGTTTATCTTTTCTTCTTTGTTTACTATATTCTCTTCATCAAAATCCACTATTTTATCTTCTTGATTCATCCTAGTGGCATTATTTTTTTGAAGAACTTCTCGAGCTAAATTTAAATAATTGGTTGCTCCTCTTGAACTTGCATCATGCATAATTATGGATTCTCCATGCGATGGAGCTTCACCAAGCTTAGTATTTCGTTGAATGATTGTATCGAAAACTAAGTCTTGAAAATGTGTTTTAACCTCATCAACTACTTGATTGGACAGTCGTAATCGGGTATCGTACATCGTTAATAAAATCCCCTCAATAGCTAAATCGTTGTTCAATCTAGTCTGAACAATTTTAATCGTATTTAATAATTTACCCAAACCTTCTAAAGCAAAGTACTCACACTGAACAGGAATAATAACAGCGTCAGCAGCTGTTAAGGAGTTTATTGTAATTAAACCTAATGATGGGGAGCAATCTATGATGATAAAGTCATAATTTTCTTTAACCTTATCGATGGCCATTCGCATCATTTTTTCACGATTGGGTAAGTTGATCATTTCAACTTCTGCACCAACTAAGTCAATGTGTGCAGGAATTAAATCCAAATTTGGTGAAGAAGATGTAAGGATGATGTCTTTTGGTTCAACTTCGTTAATTAAACATTCATATATTCCATTGGTAATATTACGAGGGTCAAATCCCAAGCCAGATGTTGCGTTTGCTTGTGGGTCAGCATCGATAACCAAAACTTTTTTTTCTAATACACCTAATGCAGCCGCTAGGTTCATTGAAGTTGTTGTTTTTCCAACTCCACCTTTTTGGTTTGCTATTGCTAATACTTTTCCCATCTTATTTTGTAATTGTCTCGTTAATATTAAAAAGAGTTAAATTCAACCCTTTACTTTCATAATGTTCTTTTGCTGCTTCATGATTAATTTCAATGTAACCAAATGAATCGTAATGCATCCCAATTACATCTTTAACACCAGCAAATTGAGCAGCTATTGCTGAGTCCTCAATTCCCATTGTGAAGTTGTCGCCAATGCAGAGGAAAGCGAAGTTTAAATCATGGAATTCTGATAGAAGTTTCAT
>MDSX01001026.1_pt1 | contig 10413 bp, 15 predicted proteins | sample 811141 | NCBI WGS metagenome assembly MDSX01 (sample SAMN05326642, study PRJNA326480) | marine metagenome | isolation source: seawater | place: Atlantic Ocean: South East | collected 2010
AATGGGTCTTTACTATTTTCATTCAACATAGCGGTTTCAAATATATAATATGCTAATTTTTCATCATATTTCCACCAAGAAATCAACATCATATAAAACAAATCTCTTTCCCCTTTACCAGCACAATCTCTCGTATGAAGTGTCAATTTTGCCAATAATAATAAATTATCAATATTGCCGTGGGCATTTGTCAATAACGTATTAAAATTATATTCAAGATCTTTAATTCTTGAAAAATCATTAGTTCTAACTAACTGGAAATATAGTTGTGAAAACAATGTTTCAAATCCATTGACTGACCATTTATATTCAAAATGGTTATTTTCACCAACTTGTTTTGCTGCCATGGCTGAACTTAAACTACTCATATTTTATATAACTAATATTGTATATTTAAATCAATTTTATTAATATTTAAAGAGCTTTTTTAGTTTTATTATGTCTCTTCTTGTGTCTTAACATTTTCTTTGTACAAGATGGATTTTTTTTCTTTTTTTCAACATAAATAATATATAAACAATTTAAATCTTGAAATAACGAGATGCTATCTTTCCATTCAATATCTTTTATAGATGTCCTTTCAAAAAAATGAAATTTACTTGGATTTTTCAGGTACAATAAAACGTCGTTTGGTGCAAGATCTATATTATATTTGTGAATAGATGATAATGAATATTTGTGTTTTTTAAAAATTTTATTTGATTTTAATAGATATATCAATTTTTCTTTGGTGATTTTTTGATTATCCAATAAAAAAATATCTTTTTTAATATGTTGAATTTCTTTATTATTGGTGTATATGCAATAAATTCTTACGTGTTCGTTTTTTTCATAATAAAAATCATTATATAAATCATCTTCTTCTTCTATTTTTTTTATCCAATCGTCTTCTTCGTATTCTAATTCAATATCTGTCATTATTATAATAAATTAAAAAAGTTATATAATTTTAACTTATTACCAAGCACTATTGTCGGTATTTTCTACATCTTCATTTTCTTCTTCTTCTTCTTCGCTTTCCGTATAATATTGGTATTTCTGTGCCATAGCTAAAGTTAGTGCTATATCCTCATCATTCTGTAACGAATTCCAATCGTCATTATCTTTCTTTTTATCTATAACTTTCAATTTTGTCATTTTATTTTCTTTCTTTCTTTCTTTTTGACTCATTTTTTTAGATTGAAATTGTGGCGCAAATGTAACTTCGCCTGTGCCAACCTGGGTAAATTTTCCAATTTGATTTGGTAGTGATGTTTTATTATTTGAAACATCTCTATTATTTCGTCTTTGATTCCTTCTATTGAAAGGCTTTTTTTTAAATGTATTGGAAGCAAAACGATTATTTGTTGAATTGTCTGAAGATAAACTATCAAATCTACTATTCATTTTCTTCGGTTTTGATTGAAATTTATTCATATTGTCTTTTCTCCCTTTTAAACTTGCAAATCTATCTGTCATGTTATTTACTTTTATTGTATTATTTATTTTAAATCAATTTTATAAATAATATAAAGAATAAATAGAAAATTATATTGTCTCTTCTCAGCGATATCATATTTTCTTTTATTAATTAATTAAGTCTATAGTATAGATTTTACAAGAGACAGAATATAAAATTGAACACTTAATATCCATGATTTATCATTTAAATATGAATATTAATAATAACATATCATTATGTATCCCCAAAGTTCACAAAAAATATGGGTATAAAGGAATATTCAAAATATTCAATAAGTATAAAATAGGGAAAATTGACTCTATCAAAATAATCCCTTATCATAAGGAAAGCCACTTCAATAAAGTTGTCATACATTTTATATTCTGGAACCAAACAAAAAAAAATTTAAAAATTAATACACACTTAAACAACGGTGGTAATATAAAAATATTTTGTGATGAACCCTGGTTCTGGAAATGTTATAAATTTGTTATTGACAAATGACAGAATTGTTCAAAATATAATGTTCTGTAATTGGTTTCACATCAATATAACCATTTCTCATATCATAATGAAACGCGGACATACTTATATTTTTATTAATTATATTTGGTGTTAGAACATTATTATTGGTATAGAATTTCATTCTTTCAACGGTTTTCTTTGATGTGGGAACGTTATCTCCTATTTTCAATAAATAATATAATACTTTCTTCTTTTTACCTTTTTTCTTTTTCACACCATGAACTTTTTCCATATGTCTATCAAGATGAATTTTTTGTGCGAAACCTCTGTTACAACCTTCATGATGACATTGAAAAGGACGTTCTTCTTCAGGCGTATGTTTCGCCATTATATGATGTTGTAATGTTATTTTTGGTCCTGTTGTTGTATAATTACAATGCGGACACATATGAATAACATTTTTTGTTTCTTTGTTTTTTCTGTAATACGTTGTACTTTTGCACATATTTATTTGGTGTTCTTTACTTTTAAAAGAAAAAAGCTATCTCCAGTCTTCCCCGTGTTGATGAACACAGTTTCATTTTTATATACAATTAGGCGAATTCGTCGCAGGTTTGTGGGTCATAACCATCCGCATTAGTAGTAGCAACTAATTCACGACCACTCTTTGGACTATTCTCGTTTTGCCTTGCGCGTATCGGGTCGTCGTTCTCCATCATAACCTTCCGTTGGCGTTGATTCTCCCTTTTGCGCTTAAGAAGGTCATCGTCAACTGGCACTTTCTTAAGATTCGTCACGCCACTTGGAAAATAGTTGACATCCTCTTTGGCTGGTCTCTCCACATAGCTGATACCAACGTGCCAGAACCAAGGTTTGCCATCTTCATAGCGCAAATGAATCTGCTCACCGCGTTGTAGCTGATCCAAAATCTGTGCTGTTCTCACATTCCAGTTCCAGGAACCCGGGCGAAAATGAACAAACGCTTTCTTGTGGTCACCGTAGTGAATCACATCGACACGTTCGACAAATCCCCAATTCTGTTTAATGAAAACACCTTTCACGCGACGGTGGCCGATGTTATTAAACATACGAGGAATACACAACGAAATGCCATTCTCCACTTGACTATTCTTCGCAAAATGCTCATTTTTTTCAACAAAACGCTGAGTCATTTTCTTATCTGATTGTTTGGTAGTAATAGTTTGTTTTACGATTGCTGACATGTTAAACTGTAAAGGGCTGTAAATTGAATAGATAAGATAAGCATTTTTAATTCAATTTTTCATGATTGTATTCAAGGAATATTTACCTTGAACTCGAAATATAAAGATAATTAATTATTTATATTAATATATACGATGTCAATATACCAAAATAAATTTTTAGAAATAAAAAAAAAGACTAATCATTATGTTTTAGTGTTTAAAGAAACAGAACACAATATCAATAATTTTATAGAAAAAACATGTTCAATGATTGATTATAGTAAAAAAAAAGGTACAAAGAATGTTGAAATAACTTTCCACGCTAATTCTGTTGAAACGCTATCATCTCTTTTAAAAACAAAAAAAAATAAACTTTCGTATAGACACGCTCAAAATATTTTTTTTAATTTTTCAAATCAACTCAGTGCTTTAGAAAAACAACAAAATAGTATTGTAAGCTTAGATATTAATGACTTTATTGTTATAAATCCAGATGAAGGTAGATTTAGATACAACAGTCAAATTATATTTGTTAATATAGGAAAGATACTACCTATTGAGAATGATTTCTTTGTATTAAAAAAACCCGGTGAAATATCAAATATTAAAAGTTCGAAATTTATATCACCAGAAATTAACAATATTAATGAAATACCCGCAAAAATTCATAAGAATACAATATATTATTCTATTGGGAAGTTATTGACATTTTCTTTGAATAGAGATGTTGAATTGAAAGAAAAAAAAGATTATGAATTAGCTTTAGAATCTATTGAGGAAAGTAAATTATATTATGGAATAATAAGATGTATTGAAAATAATCCGCGTGAGCGATATTATTTATATATTTAATTAATATATATGTCCATTTATGTTATGGCAAAAAAGCAAAAAATGAAAAAAAAGGCAAGAGAAATGAACGCTATTAACCCTTTTTATTTAAATATGACACACACTGGTCGTTTAATTACTCCTTGTAATCAAAATACTCCCACCCCCGCACCACAAATATGTTATGGTCAATATCTAAAAAAGAGAGTCCGCGAATATGTTGATTCTAACGTAAATGTTACACATAAAAGAATGCCTGATTTTACATCAGCACAATATACTGCTAATAAAACATCAAGAGCAATACAAGACCAAAAATGTTGTCCCGCTGAGACTACAAATTGTTATAATAATTGCCAGGGCGACATGAAAGGATTGCCTACAGTTACAAAAGATTTAGGATTTAAACCTGCTTCCTGGCATATAGCAAAAAAGAAAGCGGATCGTATTTGTATGTGTAATCCAGGCGTTGGAACTAATCAATATGAGTCAAAACTATATGGCAATCGACCTTATAAATGTAATTAAACGCCATAATGGTGATAAATATATGTATCACATACTTTACTAAACTTATATAAAGTGTCTTTTTCTTTGTACAATTTATTTTTACAATGAGGACAACAATATACAAAAAACTTATATTTTTTATTATCAATTGATATCATTTTATAATAATATGTTTTACTTGTTATCGTATAACAATTAAAACATGCCTGTAACCATCCTTCTTTTGGCAAATGTGATTTTTTAAAAATATCTATTTCATTTACTTCTGTCATTACATTAATATATAATAATTTAGTAATATTTTATACTATACGCAATATATAACATGGCTTTTAATTATGATAAACTTGGTCCATTAGGCGAATGGCTACAACAATTGCATAGAAGACCCTTGGGGACAATAGATGTTGAAAAAAATTACGCCGCAAAACAATACGATAAAGATGGTAACATGAATCTTGCGTTAAAAGGTGGTAAAAAGGATGGTTGGATGCTTTTAAAAATTAATAAAAAGAAAGATAGAAAGAAACCCAATGAAAGAGAAATAAAAGACAAAATAAAAAAATTAATGGAAAAGGAAGAAGAAGAAAAGGAAGAAGACTTAGAATCTTATTATAAAGGGAAAAAGAGAATGAAAAAATTAAAAAAAGCAACAAGTAAAAGACATAGAAGGATGATTAGACAAAGCAAAAAGCAAAAAAAAGGAGGAAGTAAGAGAACGCGTAAGAAAAGAGGAGGAAGTCATTGGGACAAAATGGAAGATTCAGATCAGAATGGATATGAAAAGAAAAAAAGATTAAATAAAAGACAATATAAATATTATTTAGATTACGGTGAAGATATAAAACCATATCACGCTGATTTTATGATTACAAAAGATGAAAATGGAGGATATATACATCTAAATAAATTTGGGAAAGAAATAACTTTGGCAAGTGGGTACCTTTATGAAAACGGTATAAATTATGCAATAGAAACTTTAAAAAAATTACATGAAATGGGTATATTTCATGGAGATATAGTATCAGGAGACACAGAGATCAAATGGAATAAAGGTAATATATTATTTAATGAGGAGGGAGAGTATAAATTGATAGATTTCGGTCCTACAGATCGTGAAAAAAGAGGTGATGAAGAATTAATAAAAGCAGAAAAAAATATATTGAATATGAAAACAGGCAGAGATGAAGATGGTAATCTAAATGCACCACCATCTATTAAAAAAACACAGCGGGTCAAACCATATAATTTATCACCACGAGCACCACGAGGTGAATCATTTATGAGTCTCCTCAATAAGGCCGAAGATGATGAGAATTTGGGAAATCAAGAGAATCGTCTATCTCATCCCACAATGTTACTTTCATCTCCTTCATCGTCACCAAAGTCACCAAAAAGAAAGTCTCTTGTTGAATTATATTCTCCGCCAAAGAGACGTCGTGGGCGTCGTTTAGTTGATGGTGGTAAAAGAAAAAATACAAAGAAGAAAAGGAAAAGAAAAAGAAAACGTACAAAGAAAAAACGTAGAAGACGTCGTTAAAAATCGACAAATTCGTGTTTATGTATATATTTAGATGATATGATGGCTCCTATCATACCAAACAAAACTAAATCCCTCCAATCCTGAGGCTCATATATCATGCTACCCAAGTATGTAGATGCTGTAGTGCTTACACCTATGACACTTGAAATAACAAATTTATTTAAAAGATACCTTGACATATACTATTAGTTAATACTATTATTTTATATTATTATTTTTTAATATATGGGCAATTACTTGTATGGAAGGAATTTGGAATATGAATGGAACGAACAAAAATATCTTAGAATGGATGATTTTTTAAATCGAAGAGATAAAGTGGATTTAAGAAATGTAATCACACACTTGGAAGAACATAAATTATGTAATAAAGTAGAACTAATGAACAATCATTCTGTAGAAAATAAAGGCAGAAAACAGGCATTGCTGTATTCTGATAATTTTAAAACAGAAAAACAGGAAGAAGCACATGAAATAGATAACTATTTCGAATATGTTACTATGAATTTGTATCCAATAATAATGCCAAAAATAAGAGAGGTCTTTAAAATAATAGGATTAGAAAAGTTTAGAATATTGAGAATGACGATACATTATATACCACCAGGAGAGCCTGAACAACAAATACATCATGATGGACATCCGTGTGATGATATATTTTATATGAGTATTCCTTTACACGATACAACAAAACAAACAGGACAAACGGTATTATATAATGATAAATACGTGAAACAATATAGAAAAGAGTTCAAACCGGAAAGCTTAGAATACTACAATCAAGTAGAAAGTTTTAAAAACATGAAAGATGGGGAGATGAAAGAGAATTTTAGAAAGGCAAGAGATGAAAGACCAATGAAATATGGAGATTGTGTGTTTTATAGAGACATAACATTTCATCATGGATCAGAAAACAAATCAAAGATAGTTAGGAAATATTTACATCTGTTTTTAGCTGCGCCAACTACAAGATGGGTAGATTTCTTTGAAGTAAGAAAAAATGGAGTGTTTATGGTGAATTCTTTCCAAGAAATGATGGGACTTAGTAGGGTATTGAAATCGATAAGGTAAATTATTATTGAATAATAAGAAAATTATTCAATAATAATTGACTACTGTTTGGGTTTATACTCGTCTTTGAAGAGATTGCTGTAACCAAACATAAACTATTATATAACACAACCGTAATCACAACTTAATGCGCAACTTGACATTGTGTTAATTTAGTACTGGAATCTTATTTAGTTTATAATAATCATCGTAATGATTATTTTTATAATATAGTTCAAAATGTCTTGACTTGCGCAAGTCACGGCGATTTCACCTCAGTTTGGTAATATTAAATTTCAAGGGAGCTACCTATGAATAAAATACTACCGTTACAAATTAAACTATATTATTCTTAACGCAACCACCGCGCCACTGAGATAGGGGTGTGATGTTAGTCTTCATCACAACGTTAAGTAATTTTGCCTCCACATATTGACTAATATCCAACAGCTCTCACCCTGCATCCGACATCTACATACCCTTTTCTTAATTATGCTTCATTGGCTTAGCCCTAATAAATGCTCACACGTAGGTGGCTTAGGGTCTTTATTATTTGAGAATAATAGAATTGATTTTGCTGTAATGATTCCGTGCGATCGCCATCCATATGCTCCATCACAAATGAATATGGGTTATATTCTTTATATTATTTTTTAAATTAATATTATAATGTCTGAGAAAGAAGTAGAAGTTAGAGAATCTGAACCAGTTAAAAAGGAAAGAAAAACCCTGGAAAGAAGGAGCGCACGTTCGGAAATCATTTTAGTAGAGTTAAAGTCGGTTGCGGATACAACATCTCCAATAAAAGCAGAGGATGTGAAAGAAGTGGGAAAGAAAATTATTTCAATGTTTCCAAACGGAATACAATTAGATAATTTAGTAGATGCTACAGTTATTACATTAAAAGAAGTTTCAAAAATATATAAATTAAAAGCGGAACATAAAATAGATTTAATAGTGGATATATTATCCTATGTTATAGATAATACTGATGCTGGTGCTTTAGAGGTATTGGATCCAATATTAAAAAAAATGATTCCAGGATTGATAGATAAAATATTATTGGTAGATAATGGTCAATTGGTAATTAATAAAAAAACATTCAAAGAAAAATGCCTATGTTGTTTTAAACCTACAAATTGACTAAGCAATTAATAAATTAATTTAAATACTTAATAATATTTTAATTAATGACAAAATGCTTCGACAACAAAGTAATACCAAATGATAATATAGGATTTTGCGATTGTTGTTATAGTGAAAATGTTGCGATAAAAATATGTCCATCAAATAATAAATGCGAATACGCAATGTGTAAAAAATGCATTAATAATATTGAAAAAAAAACTAAAACAAAAAAATGTCCAGCTTGTCGCGAAGAAATAATAAATATTACAAATATAAACCTTGAAGAACCAGAAAGCAATGAAGATAATATAAGTAGGATTTGGACTTTTTATATATGTTGTTGTGAATTTGGATTTGTTGGTCGTCCACCAAGAACATGTTATCAACATTTAATAATATGGGGTAGTTGTTTCAATATGATATGTTGTTGTTTATACAACCAATTAAAAATAAACAATGACAAAAGAGTGGCAGCAATATATAGTTTTTTACTACATATAGCATTAATTATGATGGGTAGAGTAGTGCATCATGAATTTTATTTCGAGGATAAAGTATTTTGGTGCGTATGGTATATGTTTATTTTAAGGTCGATCATAGGAATAGCTATTGGAATATGTTCGGTTATAGTATTCCTTTTTGCATTAGCGTGTTTATATGATTGTTGTTGTAGAGAACAAGATAATTAAACAGCATAAGTAGCTGTGTATTCTCTGGCGGTAATTTCGTAAACAGCTCTATTATTTTTATACTCGTCAGCAATGTGTGGAACAAGTGGGTCATCAGGATTAGGATCATTAAGTAAAGAACAGATGGACAATAAAACTTTTGATACTGTTAATGCTGGACTCCATTGGTCTTTTAAAATATCTAAACATATACCTCCCGAACTATTTATATTTGGGTGATAAATTCTTGTGGTGAATTTGCATTTTGGAGGTTTGAAAGGATAATCTTGTGAAAATAAGATATCGAGATGGAAACTTCCACCTTCATATGGCGTTCCCGTTGGACCAAGTAAAATAGCTTCCCAATGGAATATATCGTCTCCAACAGGACCAGCGCTACAATTGAGCGGAGGGTCGGAAATAAGTTGTTTTAACTCTTTGCTAATGCGAGATGCGGTTCCATGTGAGCTCATAATTTAAAAAAATATAGCACCTTGTTTTTAGATGGTTTTTTTAATCAAATATTTGCGATATTCCTGTAGGAGAAGAAGGTCTTGTTGGCGAACCAGCGAAATTAATACCGAAACCCTCTATAAGTCCAATAGACCAATTAGAAAGTGGCGTGGTGAAAGAGTTTATACCGTAGTTTGATATTACTTCATCAATTAAAACTACATCACTGAGTTGAATAGCAAATACGGCTAATATAAGTGGCAATTGAGTGTGTTTATGTTCTGAATTTTCTTTGAGCCTTTCGTTATCATATATTTGTTTAAACATACGATATGCATTCCTGATTGCTTGATTTTCAATAGTCATTAGTTTAGATTAATTATGTAATAATATTTAAATCAATTTTATTCGTACAAAGAAAAAAGCTATCTCCTCTCTTCTTTTTATTTGTTTATCTATTTTTTATTTTTTAAGTTTATCTATTATTAAGTTTGTCTATATACTTACCAGGCGCTGTTATCAACCGCTGGTCGGCCGAAACTATCCAATACTATTTCCTCGCTTTCTCCCTCGCTTTCTTCCTCGCTTTCGATATCACAGGCGTCAGCCCAACTACCAATGTAAGTGGGCGTTTTCTCCATGATTGCGTAGGCTTGCTTAGGAGTCATAAGCGGGGTCATCTTATCCTTAAGATCAGCTTCGGCTTCGGCATTCTCCTGCTTTTTAGAAGCTAATCTTTCGGCGACAGCCTTCTCGCTAAGGTCTGGCTTCTTAGCCCACGTTCCCTTAACCTCAGCGGGTTTGGTTACCTTAGGAAGAGCGACGCACCTTGTTGTGCTTTCATCATCGTCCTGAACCAACGCTGCGAATGCGTTGTAACTGATGGCCTTTGGTTTTGTCTCAGCTACCAGGCGAGGGCGTTGCTGTCTACCTGCTGTCATAACCCAACCCTTAAGGTTTTGAGAAGAAGGTTGAACGCGACGGCGGAAGTGGTTACGACCACTTAACCGCTTGCGCGAGTTCTTTGCCTTAAGGACAGGGCAATGCGACTTGGCGTGACCCTTCTTATGGCAATAGCGACAATCATTAGCGAGGATAGTAGGACAGACGACCTTGCCT
>MDSX01021467.1_pt1 | contig 10413 bp, 14 predicted proteins | sample 811141 | NCBI WGS metagenome assembly MDSX01 (sample SAMN05326642, study PRJNA326480) | marine metagenome | isolation source: seawater | place: Atlantic Ocean: South East | collected 2010
AAATAAATGTGAAACAACAATAAGAACAAAGAAAGTATATAATCCTATATCCCATAGTATGCCTTTTAGAACAATGAATGAACATAATCCTCCAGTATGCACAACATTAGGAAGACGACAAAATTATAAAGAATATGAAAGTAATAAATATACAACAATACCGGAATCTATTGATACTGATATAGGATCTATAATGCCTAAGTTTCAATACAATGAATATGTAGAAGTTCCTGATAATATATAAACCTTATATCAAATAAGTAATAAAATGCTTATTAAAACATTAATAACTGCAAGTATATTAAGTGTAAATACGTTTTATCCTTTAACAAAAATAGGTAATCCTAAAAGTAATTTAAGTTTTAGAAGGAATGTTGTTTTATACGATAGGTGTTTATTTTATAATAATTCTTGTGTTTTACCAATTAATGAAATATACCCAGATTTACATAAATATAATAATTTATTTATTGACGATATAAATATGGGATTAGATAATGCTATGGATAAATTATTAAATTTAAATAATTCAACAAATTATAAAGTAATAAAACTTCATAATAATACAGTAAGTGTTAATTTAAATTCTAATAGCCTTAGTGATATTACAATAATATTAACACCTTTACATACTGCATTATCACGAGTATTTATTTTTAATAATTTACCAAATTATAAAAAGACACTATTATATTATAATATAAAATTCATAATAAACAAGCTTAAATATTAGACATATTACGGAGTAGAAAACATCATATACATACTAAAACTGACACCGGATACAAATGTAATAACTTCACTTACATCTCTAATAATTTTGCGATTAGTATAAATAAGACCTGAACCAATTTGAACAGAATAAATAATTGGTTCGGTTATCTTTTTCATATCAACCACTTCATTTACTTTGTTAGCTACCGAAAATAGATAGCTATCATCGCAATTATTACCACCAATACTATAATAAGCAAGTGATTTTTGATTATCACATTTATTACACGTTGTAGAACCTTCAATATCATTGAAAGAACCAATATCACACTCAATACATTTATTATTTTTTTCGTAGCTTCCAATAGGACATTTGAAGCAATTATTGTTTTTAATAACAGAACCCGCAGGACAAATCAAACATTTATTTTCAAAGTTTTCATTAGGCATATATTCTTTATTTTCGATATTACACTTAAGACAACTATTACCATATATAGCATAAGGATTATTACCAACAATTGTTCCTTTGGGACAAAACTTAGTATCAATCAGTGTTTTCTCATTACCTTTAATACCTTTAACACACAAATTACTACCTTCATTTGATGAAAATCCTTCGGGACAATGCAAACAAGTTGAATTATTCTTTGTTCTATAATGATTAGCAGGACATTTAGTACATACAATGTCATTAATAGAATTATCATAATCAAAAACATAACCTTCATTACAGTTTTTGATTGTAATAAGACCATTTAATTTGTCAGTTAATTCATTATACTTATTAATAGCTTCATCACGTTCATTTTGGATACGAATTCTACAACTACAACCACCACCTCTATTCATACGTAGCATTCTAGCATTTACGGTATGGATAATAATAACGAAGATAACGAGTTTCTTGGAGAACATTTTAATTTATACAAAAAAATTGATATCATTTTTTAAATATATTTTTACAAATAAATGCAAAATAATATAAAAACACTAGTAGTTCCTACAGATAATAAAAAAGTGATTAGTATAATTTATAAAATAAAATGCGGATTTAGTAATGAAACTAAAGGTATAAATAATTATACACATTTGCTAGAGCATTTAATAGCTTCATTTCTTAATACAAAACAATGTTCAATGGAAGAAATACGAAAATATACTGAATATAAAATATTACGAACAAATGCATATACTGATGATAATGAAGTATGTTTTTGGATTGAATGTTATTATAAAGATGCTGATTTTTTTCTTGATTTAATGGCAAGATCTTTATTTAATTTATGTATTACTACTGAAAGTCTAGATATGGCTAAAAAGAATGTAATAAAAGAATTGGAACAAAATGAGGATGTATATTTAATGAATGATATAAATACTTATTTTTATAAACGAAAGAAAGTAAGTTATAAATATGGTATTGAGGATGTTAGAAATGCGACATTAGATACGATAGAATCGTTTTATAAAAAAGTATTATGTAAAGAAATTATAGTTGGTGTAGCGTGTTATTCTAAATATGTTCCTAATATTAAATCTTTAATAATTAAGCATTTTGATAAGCCTATTAATTTAATTAAAGACGATCTAAGTATTTCGTTTAAAGGTTATTTTCCAAAAAAACATAAGATCATAAAGCATTATAAACCAATTAAATCCCTTGAAGTAGTTATAATAATACCAATAAAATTAAAAGAAGATACAAAAGAATATTATGGATTAAGGATAGCATTAAAATATTTATTTTGTTTTGATCACGGTGAGATGTATGATATACTTAGAAATAAAAAAAGATTAATTTACGGTATAACTTATAGTATAATTCCAGATGATATGGATGATAATAAATCGTATGTAATGATTAAATCTTATTGTAATAAAAAAGATTTAAAAGAATTTTTAAAATTATTTTACGAAATATTTAATAGGTATATGATATCGCAAGATATGTTTAATCAATATAAACAAAGAATAATATTTAAAACGGATTATAATTTTATGAATAATTTAGATTCTTATTTAAATTATTATATGAATTGTATATTTTTTAATAGAAAAATAATTAAGGATACGGCTAAATATATTAATTCTGTAAAATATAAAGATAGTGTTAAGATCTTAAAGGAATTTAAAACTAAAAAACATTTAGTATTTTTATATAATAAAGGTTATAAAAAACAAAAAGATTAAATGAAATATTTAGATCTAAAAACTATAAAAAAATACGAAAAATATGCAGATTACTATAATGTTGCTAGAGTTTGTCGTGGATTGGATAAATCAACAAAAACAAAAGAAGGTTTTTTAGTTGTTTATAAGAGGATTAAAGATCATAGTAAATTAAAAAATATTTATGCAACTAAAAATACTACTTGGGAACAATATAGAACTAATTATGTTAATGCAAAATTAGCACAAATGAAAAAATATAAAATAGGTCTATATGATGATAAAGGAATTCCAACAAAAATGCATATAATATTAATAATGTGGGGATATTCGCCAGACATTTAAAAATGATTTTATTAATTAAAATTTTTAATGGAGCATATTTATAAATCAATTGAAATTAAAGATTATTTATATTCTTTTTTTCCTTTGCCGGATTTAGCAATTGAGTTAGTAATAAAAAACTTAAAATTAGCAGTAGATTTAAACGGTTATACAAATGAAATATTAAAATTATATATAAAACATCATAACATTGTAGATTTGAATAAATATTTACGTAAAACCTATGGAAAATATAGAAGTAATTTAGGTTTATTAAAAAGATATCAATTAATAAAAGTTATACAATATTTTGATATACCTGTGCCATTAAAGCCATATAAAATAGATAAGTATTTAAATGATAATAGAAATAGGTGATAAATTAATAATATTAGGAAAACTAATTATTATATTGTTATTGTTAAAATAAAAATATATCACTATCGTAATTTATATATAAAAATATGAAAATAATATTAAAATAAATATGAAACTTTCCGCAGCAACTAAAATGATATTAAGAAAATGTCCTTTATTACCAATATTATATACTAATGTATTTTTTAATAATACTTTGGAACATATAATACCAATTTCATATATGAAAAATCATATTCACGCAAGAGATTTTCATAATATTTATGTTACAACAGATAAAATAAATCAATTAAGATGTAATTATGTATATGATGTATTGCCTAAGAGTTGTTATAAATATGAAGATAATATAATATGTAAAAAACACAAAATATTTTATCCAAGAAAGAAAGATCGTGGTATTATAGCAAGATCTCTTTTATATATGAGGGATGAATATAATTATACAAATTTTGGAAATATAACATTATATGAAGAATGGAATAAATTATATAAACCGACAAGAAAAGAAATGATACATAATGAAATAGGATATTTAATTCAAGGAAAGCAAAATAAATATATATCAGATTATTTAAAAATGATTGAATAATATTATAATAACAAATGTCATTGCGAGATAATATTAATATTGATGAAATTAAAATTGAAACTTTATTACTTGAATCTAAGACTGAAAAAACAGAAAAAAGTTATTATACTTACAGTGGAGAATTAAATGATAAAAATAAACCAAATGGATATGGAATAGGTATATTTAGTAATTTTAAATATTGTGGAAGTTGGGTAGATGGATTGCAAAATGGTGAAGGAATAAAGTATTGCACTCAAGAAAATGGATTATTACAAATAAAATATGTAGGAACATTTAATGGTGCTATGATGCAAGGTGAAGGAAAGATATTTATTAATAATTATTTATATTATGATGGTAATTTTGTTGATAATAAATATAGTGGAATTGGAAAAATATATTATAATAACAAAAAACTAAGATATTATGGTAATTTTAAGAATAATTTACGTGAAGGAAATGGTAAAATGTATAATAAATTAGGTAATATAATATTTGAGGGTAATTTTAAAGAAGATAAAAGATCTGGAAATGGTAGATATTATGATACAAAGTTTAGTAGTATAACACCAATATATAGTGGAGAATGGAATAATGATATGTATAATGGTGTTGGCATATTATATTCTAATTTAAATAATTATTATTCAGGTAATTTTGTAGATAATAAAAAGCACGGAACAGGTAAGTTATATAATGACAATAGTTTATATGAAGGTGAATTTAAGAATGATAAAAAAAATGGTATTGGTAAATTAACTATTTTTAGTAAAAACAGTAATCGTCATTCTTGTATTTATGAAGGTAATTTCATAAATGATGTTTTAGTAGGTTATGGTAAATGTTATTATAAGAATGGTGATATATATGAAGGAAATCTAGAAAATTATAAAAAAGAAGGTTTTGGTATATATATTTGTAATAAATCAAAAAATAAATATGAAGGAAATTGGAAAGATGATCTAAAAGATGGTAATATAACACTAACAACCGATGAAAACGAAGTATTTAAAACTATATGGAAAAAAGGGAAACAAATAAATATAAAAAAATATAGAAGTAATTTTGAAGAAATAGAAGAACCGATAAAAAAACAAAGAATTGGTATTCCTATAGAATATAAATGTCCAATTACCTTGTTTATAATGAAAAATCCAGTAATTGCGAGTGATGGAAATACATATGAAAGAAGTAGTCTTGAAGATTTATTTAAAGAGCAAGATATGGTTAATAGTCCTTTAACTCGTGAATTATTGGATAAAAATATATTAATACCAAATAAGAATATTAAAAAACTTATAGATGATCTTTTAATTGAAAATCCATTAATTCTACATATGTAAAAATGATTTAATATTTAATTGTAATTAAATGGAGACTTTTATAATTGGAAAGTTTAGATTTAGGCAAAATTTGGCTTGTTTTGATTATGATGGAACTATCATAAAACCTAAAGGTAAAAATAATGTAGTGTCAAAAGATATTGATGATTGGATATGGTTACGTGATAATGTACCCGAAATATTAAAAAAGCTATACAATAATAAGTATGCAATTGTAATATTTACAAATCAAAGTAAAAAATGGAAAAAAGATCAAATAATAAATGTATTATCATCATTGGATATACCTATAATGGTTAATATAGCATTTGAAAAAGAATATTATAAACCAAATCCAACATTATTTATAAAAAATATAAAAAATAAATGGAAATTAGATAAATCTTTTTATTGCGGAGATGCTTTAGGACGTAATGGTGATTGGTCTAATGTAGATCTATTATTTGGTAATAATATAGGTATAAAAGTAATAGAACCAGAAACCATATTTCCAATTGAGATAAAAGAAAATAATATACAAAAAGTATTACATAATGAAATGGTAATAATGATTGGTTTTCCGGGTAGTGGTAAATCAACATTTGTAAAGAATAATTTTAGTAATTATAACATATTAAGTGGTGATGAATTAAAAACAGAAGCAAAGATAATTAAAGAAATAAATAAAAATATAGGTGAAAATTCTATTGTTATAGATGCTACTAATCCTGGAAAAGATAAACGTAAGAAGTTTATAGATATAGCAAAACAACATAATATACCTGTAAGATGTGTATATATGAATGTATCCAAAGAACAAGCATTATTACAAAACAATAAAAGAGATAAACCTGTTCCTGCTATAGTGTTTAATATATTTAATAAAAGATTCGAATATCCAACAGAAGATGAAGGTTGTTCAGTAATAGTAATTTAACTATAAGTTCCTGTTTTTATATTGTATCTAAGCAATTGTCCATCACACCATTTGTATCGGTAGTTGCTTTCATTTCTTTTATATGTAAGTTTTTTTATATTTGTTTTTTTAAGATTTGGTGTTTTCGGTGTAATCTCAATACCAAGTTCTTTAACTTTATCCCAATTAACTTTGCAAGACGTCATTTATATATAAAAATATTTCTTTATATCATTTTTATCGTAATAATGATAATAAATATACAAAATTATATAATTGTTTATGTTTTAACAAGATGGATACAGTTATCAAACAGTTGAAGGAATATCATTATAAAAATAATACCAGTTTAAATTATAAACTGAAGAACATAAAAAAATGAAGTTAATTTTAAACTAAAGTATTAATGTCTCCTAAGCCAAATACAATTGTTTTTGGACCATTTGAAACACATAAAACAGCATTCTTAACTGCTTACCTACTTAATTTAGATGAAGATATTACTTTTTGTTCTTTAAACTATACAAAATTAGGGGATGACGATACACAAAAAGCAACACCTGAACTAGTTGGATTTAAAAATATTGAAAATGCAAAAGGTGTATTAGTATTTGATGCGGATGTGTTAAAGGATCGTATTGATCCTAATATAGATACAACAAATAAATATGCTTGTATTTATCGTTTTAATACAAATATAATTGAAGCTTCTACAATGGATGAAGTTATAAAAAAACTAATGAATAATATTATAGATATTTCTAAAAAAGCAGAAGATATAAAACAATTTATTAAAATGTTTATTTGTAATTCAGTTCCTACACTTATCAATGATATTGATAGTGTTATTCAGGATTTTGATCAGTCCAATTACGATTAATAACTAATAAAAGATTATCTGCAACTTTTTTAAATTCTTCAATTGAATTAGTTTTATTTGCATTTTCTGTAAATTTTTTAAGAATTTCAGTTTTATTATTACAAGGAACATAAGCATTTACCCTATCACAAATATCATTTGTAGCAATCTTACGACCTTCCTCAGTATTAGTGTATCTTGCAAAATTATTAATTGCTATACTAGTTGTAAGATAATTCCAGGTAACCATTTATTTACATTATTTAGAATTATTTTATATATAAAATAATAAAATTCCTTATAATCACTACTCAGGTAGTTATAACAACACAGCGATTCACCTTTCGGATCTTGACAGATTGTCTTCTCTATTGTTATACTATTATTCCTTTTTGTTCATATAAGTTATTTTATTATTATAAATAAAATCAATTATCTATATCATTTTTATTACAAAAACTTACAAAAACTTACAAAAACTTACGTTTAAAATAAATTTTAATTATATAAAAATGAGTTTATAATGATTAATATTATAATGACTGATCCACGTGAAAATGTTAGAGAAATGTTTAAAAAACTTTTAAATCGTAAAATTAAACCAAAAGAGATCTTAAATATTGAAATTAGTATTTATAATTCTACAATTTCTTATTGTAGAAATAAAAACATTCCGTGTAATTGGGAAGCAGATATATTTAGAAATATTTATTTACAAAAATCTTTAAGTATTTATTCAAATCTTAAAGAACATAGTGTTCATTTAATTAATGATATTAAAACAAAAAAAATAAATGCAAATGATATTGCTTTTTTAAAACCGCAACAATTAAATTCAGAAAATTGGAAAGATCTATTAGAAAAATACGAAGATAAACTTAAATCAGCATACGAAAGCAGATTAGTATCTATGAGTGATAAAATTGTTTGTAGAAAATGTAAATCTCGTGAAATTGTATATTATGAATTTCAAAGTCGTAAAGCAGATGAGGGATCTAGTACAGCATACACTTGTTTATCTTGTAACTTTAAATGGAAAAAAAATTAAAACATATAAAAATGATATAAACCTTTTAGAACTAATTAAGTATTAATACAATGAGTTCTAGCACACTTAGAGGGTTTAAAGATGAAATTAATTTTGATAAAATTAATATTGGTAGTCTTCGTAAATTAGACAGTGGTGGTCAAATGGCTAATGTATCTTATGGAGACCAAAATAGTCGCTTTATTATCCAAACACCTCTTATGAGTATTCCATATGCTTTTGGTACTGGTTATAATGGTGAAAGGTCTGATTATCTTACTCTTTCTTTTGGAGATTATGAGAATGATGTTAAATTGAACAAGTTTTGGGAAAATATGAAAAGTCTTGAAAAAACCATAAATGATCACGTTATTTGCAACGTTGATAGTTGGTTTCCTAATTTCTCTGGAAAATCTTCTGCTATTGTAGAACAATTGATTGGTGAAGCCTTTAATCCTTTTGTTAAAAATAGCAAAGAAAATAAATATCCTCCTACTATTAAGGTCAAGATTCCATATGAGAATGATAAATATAATATTAAAATTGAAGATATGACAACAAATGAAGAATATGATTTTAATGAAATTAAAGATAAACTTAAGGGTGCTTATGTAAAAATATGTTATCGTGTATATGCAGTATATTTCATCAATAAGCATTTTGGTGTATCTGCTAAAGCTACTAAGATTAAGATCTCATTTCCCTCACAAGATGAAGATGATTTTCGTTCTGATAGTGAGGATGAAACAACTGTAGCAAAGAAAATGTCTTCAGCTGTTATTGAAGATGATGATATTGATGATGAAATCCGTAAAGAAGTATCTAAAAAAAATACTACTCCTAAGGATACTTCTAAAGATACTCCTAAGGATACTTCTAAAGATACTCCTAAGGATACTCCTAAAGATACTCCTAAGGATAGTGAAGATGATGATGATGATGATGATGATGATGATGATGACAATCAAAACTCTAAAAAAAAAGATAGTGATGAAGATGAAAATTCAGATAATTCAGATGATTCTGAAGAACCAGTAAAACCAGTAATTAAGAAAGTACCAGTTAAATCTAAGACTTCAAAGAAGAAGTAATAATATAATTGCAAATATAATACTAATAACTATTCTACCAAAAATAGAATAGTTATTCGTATCAATACATTTAAATGTATTAATGTTATGAAAACCAAACAATAATTCAAATATTTTTATTATTGTATCTGTTGTAAATGGTAAAGTTAAAATAAAAAATAATACAGCAGAAAATACTACTAATCTAATACGTTCGGTATCATTCATTTTATTATTATATATTATATTTCTAACCAATTTGGAGAATTATTACTAAATATTTTAGAATTATCTGACAATGATTTAAATAATATAAATCCATAAGTGCTTGCATCATTATCTTCAAGCATTTCTAAGATCATTTCACAAAACTTATAAATATAATCTGGATAATCATCTGTAAAATCAACACAACACATATAAGATGAACCTATTACATAAGAATGAAAACTATTTAATACACTAACAATTGTATAATAATCTAATGATATAAACCATCTTATGTCTGTATAATAACCCAGTTTATCTAATCGCAATGATATATCCGTATAAGCATTTATTGTTGTTAACCATTTATATTCTTCGTCATCCAAATATATTTCTTTAATATAAATATAATGATATAATCTATCAATTACAGAATCATTAATTTTATTATTTGTATAAGGATTAATACATAAATTATTAGTTTTAATATGATATAATAGATTTAAACTTTCAAATACATATACTTTACGTTCATCAATAATATAAAATGGATATTCTATTTCATTAATGTCATCAAATGTAAATAATTCTACAGAATTTATAGGATCTCCAAGATTACTTCCAGATATTTTACTCATATAATTTTTCCATAATTTTTGAACTAATGTTATTTTTCTATTTGTTGCTTTTAAATTAAAAACAGAAGCATAATATTCTAATTTAGTAAAAATTAATTGTAAAATTGTTTTACGTGAAAATTGTTTAACAGTAGATATTTTATATCCAAATCCTAAACATAAATATAATTTTGTTCTATTACGAAAAATAGTTGATAAAATATTAAATCTAT
>MDSX01075686.1_pt1 | contig 10410 bp, 11 predicted proteins | sample 811141 | NCBI WGS metagenome assembly MDSX01 (sample SAMN05326642, study PRJNA326480) | marine metagenome | isolation source: seawater | place: Atlantic Ocean: South East | collected 2010
GACCACCACAACCAGCAGTTTTATTTGGCTGGATGATGATAGGTCTAAACTCACTAACTCGTTACCGGAAACATATTGTACTGCCGTAAATGCAATTTCAGCTCCACTCGACCGGCGCCGCGCGCACGGTGTCATGTGTACAGCCGTAAGGACACAATCTGCTCAGGCGCATTAGTGCACTGATGATGAGCAACGCGGAGTCTGCGGACGCAGTGCCCCTGCTTCGGGATAGAGAAGTTCTTCCTGATACAGATAAACCTGGATCGCAGTCGTCCATGATAAATCTCCTCCACGGACTGTCGGACCTGGCACAGATTCCCAAGCTGGTCCAGTATCGCGAGGACCTTCATGCACGGACGGAGCGCCCTATCTTCGACCTCTGCATTCTAATTGTCTGCTACTTTGGCGTTGGTACAACTTTCTACGCAGTCTGCGATGAAGATTTCACGCTCATGTCCCGCCGCACGGCCGCGTCACTTCGGTCCGTTATGAGCACGGGGGTGTGTCCGTTGCATCCGCCTCACCCCTCCCACTGTAGCTACGCCTTTTTCTATGCAACGAACGTGGGCCTCGGTGTTGGTTATGGCAACTACCATATCCGCGACATCTTCACGAAGTGGTTCACGGTTTTCTACATCGTCGCTGGGTCCTCGCTCGTCGTTGGCTCCCTTTCCGTATTCTTCAACCACATCTTCTACCGCATCGGCCGCACTACGAATGCGGGCGCTGACACCGTCTTCAAGATGGCCTGCTACATGTATGTCTCCATGGTCGTCGTGGGCGTCATCATAGGCTTCAAGTTCGAAGGTTATAACTCCTTCGTTGATGCTCTTTTATTCGCGGTCGGTAACTACACCACCGCGGGCCTCATCGAACCTCACGACTCCTCGTCCTCACTCCTCTGGACTACCCTTTCCTTGTTCTTTGGCATCCCAGCCAACTTCATTGTTATGGGCCAGATCGCCTCCCGTGTTCTGCGAAATTTCTACCCAGAGGACACTCCGATCCTCCCGGGCCACCCCTCAATGGACAGTCTGGTCGTCTCGCCAAGAGTGGGCCGCATCGACCCCTACGTTACCTACCTCGAGACGGAGTTCTTGAGGATAAATCCCCTTACCAAAGACGAGCTCGAATCGGTCAAGAGGCGCCTCCAACGAACAGGGGCTTAAAAACATGAACAAGGACAAGAACAAGTTAAGGAGAACAGAACACTGGGCTTCCCTACTTTATTCCACCACGGTTTTCTGCCCTGACCGCCAACCTGCGAGCCCCCTCAAAAAGCACAGGGCTAGGGAGATCCACAGAAGCATATGCGTGTTTGTTTGTTTGTTTGGTTGGTTGGTTGTTGGTTGGTTGTTCATCATTGTAGACACTTACTGTAGGCCCTCCGTCCCCACCGCCGCCCCCCCACCCCTTCTTCCAACCCCCGCCGGCGCCCACCGACTTCTCGGCCGCCGACGTTTGAGACGCAAGGCCTGCCTAATATCAGCCTAATAGTAGGATTTGCTTTATAGGGGGGGGTTGGGGAGGGGGCGAAATGACCTTGAAATCGACCAAGCCGATAATCATGATTGTCCTAGGCGGCGGTGATTCTCGCTGCTGCCTTCGAGCAGCCACCATCCCATCTGAACTACCCTGGTCCGTTCCTCAGGGCAGACGAAGTCAAAGTCAGTACAGACGAAAGGCAAGATCTCGAAGACTGGAACTTTCGGCAACAACATGATCAAGGCAAACGGGTGTCAAAAATTCTTCAAAAAGCTCGTGCCTGGGGAACAGTTCGACGTCTCGGATATTTGGAGCGCCCCCTTGCTCGATACGTATCCGTCGGACTTCTTCTAATTGGACCTGGTTCATCTGAAGAGCGTTGATGGCGGTCTGCAGCCACCCTGGTGTCTCGGCACGAGAAAACACCCACTTAGTACACCTCACGAGGGCATTAAAGCCATCAGTTGCCTCAAAATGAATCGTTCTGCCCTCAGCGTGTGCCTCCCAACGGTCGTGAGCTGTAGGCGCTACTGAAGCAACAACCATAGCGCCAACCCTGAGCAATTCCATATGCTCAGTAGTAGCACACAGATTAGCATACGTCTCTGTTCCACAGCAGTCTTCGAAGATGAGGTGGTTTGGATGGAAAGAGAGTAGGGTACACGCCGCTAGTGATGTTGCCTGAACATTACGGTTAGTTCACATGGAATTATATCTTGGTCGAGCCCTGATCTACACGCTGGGATTCACATAGACCGCCGGAACGTAGTGTTCTGTGTGATGAAGGGACCCAATGCCAAAGTCAGAGACAACCCGTAGACAGGCAGCAAGAGCTCCAAGTTGCGCAAGGCGCGCCTTGTTCGCCAGAGACTTGTATGCCAACGCAGCTGTTGCATGTGCTGCCGCCCGGAGGACGCGGACGTGTTGACAGTGAGACAGACCTCGGACACACCACACCATAGCATCACCTGCGGCCAATCCAGACTGTGATGCTTCGTCAAGGGCCATGTTTGCCAAAGCTCTAAATCTAAGGTGCCTTAATTACCATACAAAAAAGTATAAAGACTCTGCAAACTACGCTGCCTCGAGCAGGCTGTCCTCGCAGAGAAGGTCAACGGCACTTATGGCAGAGCACATTGCAACATCGGCCCGTGCCATCAAGCATTTTGCCACAGCAAAATTCGAACCATATGCTACATTAGCTATTGCCTGTGCAGCATTTCGCACGGGAGCGCCACCGCGAGCAAAGAGAGCACAAACCACCATTGGAGTCACGCCACCCAATTCGGCGACAAGCTGCCGATTTGCTTCCGATGAGTTCCTAGGAAGTCAGGGGATCCTAGGACTGTGTTATTACAAGATGCTCACGTAAGGTTTGTGAATGCGACCAATGCAGCTTCCTGAACAGCCTCAGTCACTCGAAGGTCTTCATTTGCATCTTTTGGCACTCTGTATACAGATGAGGCGCAAACTAGGTCATTAGCGGCATCTGCTCCAAGTATAGGCGGCGGGCGTGCCATACTCAACAGCTTCACAAGAATGCTTATGCCATTGGCCGCGGCAATTCGTATCCGATTCTCTGCGAGCAATGCCAACGCTCCAATCGCGTGGCACGCCTGGGAAAGCACAGCTGGCTGTCTTGCGTTTATTAAGCATGCAGTTAGGACCGCGATTCCGTTTGCCTGATTTTATGGTCGTCCTCACATCTAGATCGATTGGACAACCCCAAAGAACTCATTTGAGACACACAGTCTTGCGCCTCGGCTATCGCAGCTCGTGCGGGACCATCCTTTTGGGCGAGGTGCGTAAGCGCCATGAGGGATGGTCCACAGACTAGGGCTGCCGCATCAGAAAGGGCCTAAATATTTACAAGCCCATAACCAACCTGGAGAGTGTCAACCTGGCACCGTGTTAAGACACGAAGCGAGCGTCCATCTCGCAGCTGACGAACTTCCTTGGCACGCGCGGCCGCCTAAACCCCTCCAGCCTGGCTGTTGGCACAGACATTTATTGGCGCGGCGAGTTGCCATCGCAGTATTAGCACCGTCAACGATGCCAACCAGTACTTGCGGAACTCGCGAAACTATCATCTTTTCTTGGGACACACTAGGAGCGGCTAGGGCCACATTGAGCGCGTAGCGACAAAAGGCAAAGTCAATTGCATCCAGACCAAGTCCAACCTCTAACGCAAATTCGAGACCCGATGTGCTAGGCCCTTTGTAGAGGCTATGCGCAAAGCCCTGGAGCCATTGTGCTAGTAGCGATTTTTCAGAACGTTCTTTTTCTGCAATGAATGCAGCCTCAGCCTCACGTGCGACAGCTCTCGCATCACGGTTGGTGACAGCTTCCTTCGCCGCTATTTCTAGACGGGACACCTTCTGGCCTAAAGCTTTTAACCGAACATCAAGAGAATCCATTAAGTCCAGCGACATGCTTTGCAACGCAACACCAAACTCATGCTGTGCTGCTTCCCAGAATAGATTAGGATCCTCGCTTATCAATGTTGTCAGCTTTTTACCCACAACATGCGCAGACGTCACGCCTTTTTTGCGGGCAAACGGTACGACGGTAGTCTGTGATTGCTCAACTCGAGTGCCGACCGAAAGACCGTGCTCAGGCATAGTGCGCGAGAACAAACGTTCGGGCACTATTTCATATGTGCAGGTGATATAGCCGCCAGGATATATCAGCCAGGATATTCAGGATACAGTAAATGGCATCGGATCAGGCGGCGGACATGTCGCCGGCAGGAGGGTCTAATACGGTTCCGCCGAACACTGCGCGCGCGGGTCCGGCGTCCAAGGAGGGGGCAACTTTAATTTCTGTCCTGAGGACGGGGTCGGTCGCGGGGCTACATTATTGCGGTGTTGCGATGGAGCCACTACCGTGGCGGTATAGCGAAAAGTACGCGGAGTGCCAGTGGTCCTTTCGAGCCGCCCGGCATACCACCTCTGGCCGTCCCGGTACACCGTGACGCACTAGGCTAGGCTCTACATGACAAACGAGGCGGTGGACAGACGCCCTCAGACCCCATGATGATGGCCGACGCCATGGCCTCGATGCCGAGCCGGGCACCCCGGCGCATGACCCTAGCAGCCCCCGCGGACTACCTTACGAGTCCTGGCGGAACCCGAGGTGCACCGTCAAGCCACCGTCAGTTGGCCCCGCAAGCTTGCATGCTATGCAGCTAAGAAATTTCTCGGGTCGAAGGCTTTCGTTTTCATAAGGTCGATTTTCGGCGGCGGGTGGTGGGCGGAACATCGGTGATGTTGTCCCATCCTGGTTTTAGGTAGCCTCGCCGTGGGGAAAATTCTGACCTTATGGCCGGGAACCATCAACTGTCCTCAGCTTGCTGGGACAGTGATTTCCTATCTGATTCTGGGGTTGCGTCTCTGTCGGGAACGACCTTGCAGTCCCTGCGACCCTGTGAATCTACCGTCCGTTCGACCTCTGGAACCAATGAAGACTGGGACTTGGAGCTGTCACTCGGGGCAAAAACACCTAAAGCCCTAGCGTTGAATGAAGAAGCTGAAGATTATGCCACAGCTGCCGCGCCTAGCATCGCATCACTGGCAGATGATAAGCAGGTGGTTATCATAGACCCAAGTGGTGCACCAGTGGAATCACTGCTCGAATATCTCGATGGATATGCAATAAAAGACGCCATGGTTTTCTATGATGTGCATAGTATGCATTCTCTGCCACGGCAACCAACACTATTCTCAGCATATGCAACATTCCAGCGACCACGGCAAATAGGAGCTAGCGATGTTCAACGCGATACTGATCGGGAAGCCTGTGCCATTTGGACTAAATCCTCTCTTGGTGTTGACCCGGACGTCCGGATAACACCACACGTACCACCAGAAATATCCACAGGATTCAGTATGCGACGTCAAGATCTTCGTAAGCGTGATTCGATACCTTTTGCATCACCCCATGCGCCAGAATCAGCACGCGGGACGGTTGCATGGCTGCAAAATTTGTGCTACAAGGTTTCCCATACGTCTGCTGTTGTTGCACGACCATCTCCAGAGCGATTCGAGAATATGTACGAACGTGAGCGGCCACCAAGTGAGGAGGCAGCGTTGGAAAGGTCATTGCGTGCTGCAGAGATGGCGTACTGCAATGGAAGTTGGCACAATTGCGTCACGTACGTGAAGACATTATTGCACAGCCTCGAAACTGCTGCCAGTGTCACTCCAAAGGCACTGAAAATTGTCTCCTTTGGCGGACCCAGTGCATCAACGCTCGACGATGATCTCCGCTGCCACCAGTGCTGTGGGCGTCTTTCACGACTTGTGTGTCGTCTCGCGCAGCGCTGCGATGAGTTGTGTGCGGCGGAGCTGCTCCACGCGACGAACACAAAAAAACAACTTGACCTCCCTCTTAGGTTATCTGCGCCTCCCCATCCACTCGATGCTCGCGATTTAGCTGCATTCCGCCATGGAACAGCTGCTCTTCTAGGTGACATTGACGATGCCTTTCTTCGAGCTAAGAGCAAGCTCATGGTTGACGAAGCTGTGGCTCATCTAGCCTTGGTCAAAACCAATCCAGTGTCTAGACGTGTCTTCGTACGAAGGTACCTTTTCAGAATGCGAGGATTCGTATTTTCTCACCCTCATAGTATCAGGTACACTCACGCCCAACACGAAGATCCGTATGTGAGCAAATACGCGACGGGTGCGCACCACCATCCTTTCGTGGTCGGTGCTGGTGTGGGGCTCTCCCACCGCTACCTCGATCGAGTATTGCGGCCGCGCTTGATGTAGTTCATTCTTTACGTTTAAGCTATCGTATTCTGGATGCTGATGGCCTGGAAGCTCTCGTCCTGGCTGATTTACGTCTAGAGTCCATGGGCTACTCACCGTTAACTGTAGAAAAACTAGTACCAGGCGAATCACCCGAACCAAGAATATCTACAGTTATGTGGCGCGAAGCATCAACGTCGAGAGTCTTTTGGGAAGTGGCGAGTTCTAAAGAATTTCGTGACAAGGATGCTATTGCGTGTGAGTCCGGAGCGGCTCTCGAGTCAGCGCTGGAAAATAAGTGGTCATCGCGAGCATCAGGCCGTGTCGAAGGACGGCTTATTGCCCTAGTTCTGGCATTACCGCCGTCAAGTCTCGCTCGTGCCAAAGCCGCTCTTGCCCTGGGCATTGGCTACCTTCGTGGCGTCGAACGCGTCCGTGATGAGAAAGCCACGATAATTGACCGCTACGAAGCTTCTACGCTAGCACTTGGCAATAATCTTAGATTACGCCGCAGATTGTGGCGCGGTCGGAAGGCGCTACACGGTGCAACACAAGAACTTCGCATTGCCGAGATGCTCCTCTTCGAGGCAACCTGCGTGTTGGAGCAACACACCACTACCATCCCTGTTTCTCTCTCCGGAGTCCTGTATGCGCTCTTCATGAGACCAATCTTGTTATGACAGCCAAACGGGTTGTCTACATGTAGGTTGATTTGCCTTTCCATGCCCATCGTTATGAAGGTCCATTGGATCCTGCATCGTCCCAGCAACACAACTTTGCCCCTACTGCCTATTCAGTTCTTGCATGCTCCATGGGTTACACAGCCTTGCGAGCGCTTGCTCGTGCGCTCGAGCGACGTGCAAAACATGCGTATGCAGTTTTGGTTCTTGATGTATGTGTGGCAATTTTGAGGCTCCGTGATGACTCGAATGAGCGACGCAAGTTGCAACGCGAATTATGCATTGTGTCAACGCGTCAAGGAGATCGTGAAACCGGAGTTACTCACTGCAATCATGTTTTGGGCGACTTGCGCGAACGTTTCGAAGGGCGCAGGATTCGAGCACTAGCACATCAAACGAGTTTGCAGGACAACAAGAGGCTGGGTCTTATTCAGGTGCTAGACTCAATAATTATTGCTGATGTCTATGAGGTCTTTTTTGTAGCAGAACTACTCGTGACTCACTTCGCAAAATCTAGTGATCTCACCTATGCGCACTTGACGTTGCAAAATTTACAAGCGGATCTGTCAGGGCGTCAGAAACTGTGTGCGACTTCAACTTCAATTTACGAGCTCGAGTTAGCATCACAACAGGCCGCTTTATCCGTAGCACACATTGCTGTAGAGCAGTGCGAACCTTCTCTAGCCACGTTTTGTTTAGAACGTGCTCTAGCTGTATATCCAACATCCCATCGACGTCGCATTGCGTTTTTGTCATATCTCATTGAAGCTCATGTCCTGTGTGATGACACGATGAGCGCACAGCTTGCCTTGCGTAGGGTCGAACGCATTCGACAACATGCTTCGAGCGGATCCTTAGCTCGATCTCTATGGAATCCCCTGGAGGACCTGTGCCGTGGTGAATACCAACCTTTGTGGGATTCACCCCTGAAAGGTCGCCTCGTGGCATTTTGTGATAACGATGTTGACCTCGGCCAACTAGCTGCAGAGGTAGCCTTACTAGAGAGGCGTCCAAGGAGAGCATTGAAGAGGCTTGTGCCTACGGTTGCGGCGGCTGAGGCGGCTGTCTCTCGTGTGGGTTCTGTGCGAGGTCTTGGCGAACTTGGTGCTTTATATGAGCTTCGTGGTCGTGCGCAGGTAGCCTTTGCAAGGGATGCTGAAACACGAGCCTTTCCCTTGTGTCTCGATGAATACAGTCATGACCCCACTCGCCAAGATTGCGCACTTGATTGCCGGTTTTATAAGCAGCATAGTTGTGATACTATTCAATCTACCGGACACGATCAAAGTCGTGAACCTTTAAGCGTAACGGATGAGATGTCGAGACGATCACGATCCCGACACTACCGCGCTTATGGAAATGCAGCCGATATGCGTAATGATGCCTTGCGTTGGTATCGGCATGCATTGGAGTGCTTCAAGGCAATAAATGATTCGTTTGGCATTGCTCGAGCCGCATCTGCCTTTGCTACTTTAAGCCTTGACAGGATGTTTCTCGAAACAACGATGACCGCGCCTCAATCTGAATTGATGGCTGAAGGTGGGCGTGCAACAATTGAAGATGCGGCTTTAGCTTCCCGCCATGCCCTTGAAATCGCAGCGGTCATCAATGAGCCCCTGCTTCTCCTTGAAACGTATCTCAACATCGCCGAGTTGCGGCACGTCTGCGATGATCCTTTGGGTGCAATCGCGCACTGGTGGGAGGCAAGAGAGCTGCTGCTGAAGCTTCTTGTCGATGGTCCGTTCATACCATTGGCTACTGTCGCCGATGCTGCCACACGATCGCAGCTTCGCAAGATTCTAGAACGCTTGCTCCGTTTCCTTGCTGCGGTTGCAGATAAGGCCATGATTGACGAAAATGTCATACTTTTCGATGTTTTTGTACATTTTGAGAGCGATGTTCAAGTTGAATTTGTCCAGCATAAGAAGTCTTATTGCAGTCAACGAACGCTCGGAAACAATCATGTAACTGTTACTAATAGAACCGCACATTGGCCACGTTGTGCACCCACTGCGTGTGATGCGTCTGCATGCTGGCGGTCTATTGCGAGAGTGCGAGCAGACGTCGTTCGTCATCGCCGTGGCAAACTGACTCTCAATCAAGTGAAAAATCGCAATCGCAATGCTCTTCGAGAGCTCACCGCGACTATGAGGCGACTCCGCAGTATGCATTCTGAAACCCCAGATCCACGCTGGTTACCGACTGCCTACGCTATCCATGCTGCAGGTGCGCTTATCGTATATGCCCCCCGCATGGGCTGGCGTCATACGCTTGCATTTGGTCGAACTGATCGTGGGCTAGAGGCGGCTAGTGCATCCCTGATTGGCGCGTTTACTGGAGCGAGACGTGTTGTTGCGGAACGAAATGGGGTTGTTCATCGTCGTTCCATTCTCAAACGAATATCCAGCATAGTTTCCCTTCCATGTAATTTTTTCTCGACCGCACTAGCATCAGACAGGGAAACAATCGCCACCCTTGTCTGCTCTAAGCGTGCGCAAGTTCTGCCCTGGGAATGTATCTCTGATGTTGCTATCTCTCGTGTACTCTCTACGACCAATGCTGCTAATTGCTTTGCACACTCCGATGGTACTCGTGTTGGCCGCCGTGCTTTCGAGCGCAACTTTTTGCGCCATTCGATGGAGCTTTCGTGTTTTGGGGACATGGTACTTCATGACGCTCGCGATGTAGTAGACTTGATTGTGCATGATCTATCCTCGCCTTCAACAAGCCAGTCTGATGGCCACTACCTCCCAAACTCACTGACCATGTATCCGACCAGAAACGTCTCAAAGCCTAATGGTTATCAGTCCTGTGTGTCAAGCTGCTCAAAATCGGTAGCCAAACATGTGCTGATGTCCATTCCAACTTTTGTTGTTCTCCCCCTCTCTATGCTCCACGCTCCCCCAATCTATCTGACTGGATTTCAAGTCCAATACACCGAACTGCTCTTCGCACCAGATCCTGTTCTCTCGCATGTCATCGCTAGGCTTCGTTCCCGACAATGCACAGTTGAAGTTGGCGCTTGTCTTGCAAAGACCATGTCTGATGAACTCGCTTTGCCTATTGTGCATAGCAAAGCTTGCAGTCCCATGCGAATGACTAGCTAGGGCACAGTTGGGCGTGGGGAGAACCACCGGTTCTTAGACGAGCAACTTCTGTTGAGATGGGTTTATTCGGCTGTTGAGATGGGTTTATTCGGCTGCATTATTCTACTGTGCCCTCGACACTGTGCTTACAGAGTGCATTTACCTTACACTCCGCTGGCACCTGTGAGTTGCGCTGTAAACAGCGCTTAGCCGGGGATGCATTTACTGTTCGCAGCCATCGGCCAAAGTTCATGTTTTTCCGTGCGCCCTACTTGGTCCCGCGGTAGCATCGGAAGGGTATGCAGGAAGGGGAAATGTTGAACAAGACACATGCTTTCTGTCTTCATCGAACGGAGCACCAGGCTCTGATGGCTTCTGCAGATGGCTTCCTTTTTCCCTGGTACATTA
>MDSX01069545.1_pt1 | contig 10408 bp, 9 predicted proteins | sample 811141 | NCBI WGS metagenome assembly MDSX01 (sample SAMN05326642, study PRJNA326480) | marine metagenome | isolation source: seawater | place: Atlantic Ocean: South East | collected 2010
CTCTCATGCTCTTAATTTACTTGATTCAAAGCAAGCAATATCTTCTACCGAGAGGCAGGCTTATATTTTAAGATTAAGGAAATTATCATTCCTTATTGCAAAAAAATATTTAGAAAATAGGGAAAAAATTAACTTTCCATTAAATAAAAAATAGTAAATCATGGCAAAGAAAAATCTACTTTTTGAGATTGGTTTAGAGGACCTTCCAGCAAAAAATTTAAATATTTTTTCAGAAAAAATAAAAAAAAATATTAAGAATAATTTTTTGAAAAATGAAATAAGTTTTTATTCAATAGATAATTTTTATACAAACCAACGTTTAGTTTTTTTTATTAAAGATATAGAAGAGAATATTGTAAAACAAAAAAAAGAAATTAAAGGACCACCTTACGATAATTGTTTTGATGAAAATGGTTTGCCTAATAAGGTTGGACTAGGTTTTGCAAAAAAATATAATACAGAAATTGATTTGCTATATAAAAAAAAGGTTGATAACAGAAATTATCTTTTTTATGAACAGCCTAAGAGAATAAGCAATATAAAAGAAATATTGCCTTCTATTTTAGAAGATTCCCTTGATTCTGTAGAAGATCAAAAGAAAATGAGGTGGGGAAACTCTGAAGTATATTTCATAAGACCTATCAGGTGGATGCTCCTAGTTCTCGATGATGAAATTATATTTTCAGAAATTCTTGGAATTAAAAGTGAAAATATTACCTATGGAAATAAGTGTTTAACTAACAATACTATTAAAGTTAAAAATATCTCAGAATATTTTTCAAAAATTAAAAAAAATGGTGTTGAGATTAATCAAGATATAAGAAAAAAAATAATTAAAACTGATTTAGAAAATATTATAAAAAATAATAAGTTTGATAATGATGTAGATTATACTTTGATAGACGAATTAGCTAATATGGTAGAATATCCATATATTTATTTAGGTAAATTTCCAGAAAAATATCTTGACCTTCCGAATAAAGTTCTTAAATACGTAATTCAAGATACACAAAAATACTTTATAGTTCAAAAAAATAAAAAAATAATAAATTACTTTGTTGGTATTTCAAATATTGAGATCAACCAAAGTGTAGTGAAAGGTAATGAGAGAGTTATTAATCCAAGATTAGATGATGCTAAGTTTTTTATATCAAAGGATTTGCGAGACAATATTTTTGGAAAAAAAGATTTCCTTAAAAGGGTTGTTTTCCATAAAAAACTTGGAAGTATGTTTGATAAAGTTCAAAGAATTTCCGAAATTTCGTCCTACATCAATACTCAAAGTTATCGAGATAATAAACTTAAGTTTAAAGAAATAGCCAATTTATGTAAGCTTGACTTAATTTCTAATATGGTTGTAGAAATTCCTAAACTACAAGGTTATATTGGTAGTTTTTATGCTAAAAAGTCCAATTTTGATGAGGTGGTTGCGAATGGAATAAGAGAACATTATTCGCCAAAAAACCCAGAAGATGGTATTCCCGAAAGTGTTGATGCACAGATAGTATCAATGGCGGATAAAATAGATACTATTGTTGGAATATTTTTAGTGAATGAGAAGCCTAGCGGCACAAGAGATCCGCTAGCAATTAGAAGATCAACAAATGGGTTTCTAAGGGTTTTACTGAAAACAGATCACAGCATCAGTTTAACAAAATTAATTGATGCAACCTATAAAGTCGTATCTTGTAAATTTACTAACTTAAGAAATAATAAAGACGCTTTAATCGACTGCCATATATTTTTAAAAGATAAATTAATTACTATGCTTGAAGAGGATTACCGTTTTCGAAGTGATTTAATTTCATCTGTAATTAATAATGAAAAAGATATTAATCCATTCAAAGCATTAAAAAAAATTAAGGCACTAAATTCTATTGTAGAAAATAATGATTATGAGCAGTTATTTTTAAATGCAAAAAGAGTGTCTAATATTTTAAAAAAATCTAAAATAGAATCTCAGGTCAGTATTAATGAAAATCTATTAAGGGAGTCTAGTGAAAAGATCTTGTATAATAGCTTTAAAGAAAATGAAGCAAATTTAAAGTCTTTGTTTGAAAACGAATCTTATAAAGAATATTTAAAGAAAATAAATGAGCTCAATTCTTATGTAATAAAATTCTTCGATGAAGTAATGATTAATGATAATGAAGAAGAAATTAAGTTAAATAGAATTTCATTATTAACATTAATAAATAAAAGCTATACTAGTTTAGCAAATTTAGCTGTCATTAGTCGTTAGATAAAAAAAATAATAGTTCATTTTATTTTAAAATAGTTTTAAGAAATTTTTTGATAACAGAATATTACTATCTTGAATGATAGTGCAATATGATTTGTTATGTGGTATAATCATATTATAGATCCTTATACAATGTTTAAATTTTCTTCTGACGATACTGTATTAGGAAACAATAGTTTTAATGACTTATTTTCTAACACGCTAAGAATTTCAAACATTTTAATGAAATCTAATAAATAATTTCTCTTAAAAATTTAGGAAAACTTATTAAGAGAATCTAGTGAAAAGATATTATATAATGTAAATGTAGAATTTTTATAATCAAATTAATAATATCAAAACTCTTAACCCGTAAATTATGATGACGGTTGATTATATACAAAAGTACATTCTAAAGAGGATTTTACCTTTTAGGGGATGGATTTCTGATTTAAAAAACCCAAGAATTCTTCAGGCAGATATTATTGCTGGATTGACAGTAGCTTTGGTTTTAGTTCCTCAATCAATGGCGTATGCGCAATTGGCAGGACTTCCACCATATTATGGTTTGTATGCCTCTTTCCTGCCTGTAGCAATAGCCTCATTATTTGGATCGTCAAGACAACTGGCAACTGGGCCTGTTGCTGTTGTTAGTTTACTTACAGCTGCTGCTTTAGAACCTATTGCTAGTAATGATCCTTCAGGATATGTAGCTTATGCAGTAATGTTGGCACTACTAGTAGGAGTATTTCAACTTTCTTTAGGATTGTTAAGAATGGGTGTTTTGGTTGATTTTTTATCGCAACCTGTAGTCAGAGGTTTTACAAATGCTGCTGCAATAATAATAGGCACCTCCCAATTATCAAAATTATTTGGGGTCTCAGTTGAATCTGGAGAGCACCATTATCAGACAGTTGTGAATGTTATATCTGAATCTTTACTTAATACACATAACCCAACATTTCTCATGGGAATTTTCGCAATATTTTTAATCATGTTTGTAAGAAAAATTTCAGAGAAGTACCCTGCAGTGTTAATTTCTGTTGCCATTACTACATTTATATCCTGGTATATTGATTTTGAAGTAAAGTATGGAGGAAAAGTAATTGGTGTAATACCAGATGGACTTCCTCCAATTCAAATACCGCAAATAGATTTTTCTCAGTTAGTAAATTTAGGAACTGTAGCAATTGTTATTAGCCTTATAGGATTTATGGAAGCAATTTCTATCGCTAAAGCAATGGCAACACAAACAAAACAAAGATTAGATGCTGACCAAGAACTTGTTGGGCAAGGCTTAAGCAATATTGCTTCAAGCTTTTTTCAGGGTTATCCAGTTTCTGGCTCTTTCTCAAGATCAGCAGTTAATATATCTGCGGGAGCTGTGACAGGCTTTTCATCAGTAGTGACTGGTCTCGTTGTTGGTATAACATTATTATTCTTGACTCCCTTGCTTTACCATCTTCCTCAAGCTACTCTTGCAGCGGTTATTATAACTGCTGTTATACATTTAATAAAATTTAAACCAATAAAATATGCATGGAAAGTTCAAAAGCAAGATGCTGTAATATCTGTTATTACATTTTTTGTAACTTTGGTACTTGCTCCTAAATTGGAACTAGGAATAATTGTAGGGATAATATTATCTTTGGGAAGTTATTGTTATAGATCAATGCGACCAAGAATTATTTGCTTATCTAAAAACACCAAAGGTGTATTTAGAAATTCTGATGCAAACAATATACCAAAATGTTGTTCTATATCTGTTATGAGATTTGATGGCCCATTAATATTTACAAATGCAGGACATTTTGAAAATGAAGTTATTGAAAGGGTGGCTACTAAGCCTGAATTAAGGTACTTTATTATAGATGCAATCGCCATAAACGAGATAGATGCTACAGGGCAAGACATGCTTAATAGCTTATCTTCAAGATTATATGAGCAAAATATAAAGTTATTTTTTGCAAGAGTACACAAACCAATTTTAAAAATTTTCGAAGAAACAGGTTATTCTACAGGCCAGTGGAAAAATCATTTTCATAGAACTATTGACGGCGCAATTGAAAAAGCATGGGCCGATTTAGGATGCACCAATGTTTCGCCACCATTTTGCACAAGCGAGGTATGCCCAATGAATAGAGATACTGCAGGCCTGTCGTCTATATATGAGGCAAGCATTAAAAAGATTAAAAAAAATTAATCTATTTTAAAATATAGGATAATTCTGATATTCTATGACCGCGCAAAATACCTCTTTTCTCAAATTTAGTTAGGCATCTATTTCTAAATAGATAAATATCATTAGTTTTTTCAAAATTATTATTTTTATCAAATACTTTTATTATATTTTCACTATAATTACACCAATCAGTAGCAATTGTTACAAAGCCACTTTTAATAATTTTTTCACTAATTAGTTCAACAAAATATTTGTTTATAATTCTTCTTTTAAAGTGCTTCTTTTTCGGCCACGGATCTGGAAAAAATAAAGTAATGCCATGTAAGCAATTACTTTCTACAAATTTTTCTAAAAAAATGATTGCATCAGCACTGGACACTTTAATATTTTCTAATTTTTCTTCGGAAATTTGTTTTAAAATATTTCCAATACCAGAATCGTAGACTTCAAGTCCAATAAAGTTTATTTCAGGAAATTTTTTTGCTGTATCAACAAGTAACTTCCCATCACCAAAACCAATATCTAGTATGCATTTATTATTATTTTTAAATAATTCTCTAAAATTTAAATTTTTTTGACTCGAAAAAAAATTATTATTACTATTTTTTTCATTTAAAATTTTTCTCTGTGCATTTGTCAATCTACCGCTTCTTTTAACAAAGCTATTTATATTTTTCTTTTGATTTATCATGATATTGAATCTTTTTTATTACTTGAGGGAATAGCTATTTCGCTAATACGCATTCTTTTTGCCTCATATGCTTTTCTGCCTGATATCACAGCATACTTCATCGCCTCTGCCATAAGAACTGGATTGTCCGACATAGCAATTGCAGAATTTAATAAGACTGCATCACATCCCATTTCCATTGCTATCGTTGCGTCGCTCGCAGTACCTATACCTGCATCTATAATTATTGGAATTTTTGCATTCTTTATAATTTTTTTAATATTAGAGGGATTATTAATACCTTGACCAGTTCCAATTGGAGAAGCTAATGGCATAACAGAAATACAGCCAATTTCTTCAAGCTCTTTTGCTAATAAAACATTATCTGTAGTATAAGCCATTATTGAAAAACCAAGTTTTACTAATTCTTTAGCTGCAATCAAAGTTTCATTTTCATTTGGCAATAAAGTATTTTCGTCTGCAAGAACTTCTAATTTTAAAAGACTGTCGCTCAATAGTTCTTTTGCTATAAGCGCAACTCTGATAGCCTCTTTTGCCGTATAGCAGCCAGCTGTATTTGGTAATATTTTATAAACAGATGGATTAATGAAATCTAGCAGATTCTTTTGTTTTTTTTCTTGCCCAAGATTAGTTCTCTTAAGAGCAACAGTAATAATTTCAGCTCCACTAGCATCTAAAGCTTTTTTTGTTTCTTCAAAATTTTTGTACTTTCCACTGCCAATAATTAGTCTTGAGTTGTACTTTTTCTTGTTTAGATGAAAACTCATATTAACCACCACCAACTGCTGTAATAATTTCTATTTTATCATTATCATTTAACCTATATTCTTTCCAAAGACTTTTCGTAATTATTTTTTTGTTTATTTCTATAACAATATTTTTTTCATCTATATTATTATTTTTTAAAAAATCAATTAAACTCAATTTTTCATCAACAGTAAATTTTTCGCCATTTAGTTTTATATTCATTTTTTTTTAATATACTGCTCCATAGTACTAACATAGTGATGAGACGAAAATTTAATATATTCAATCTCTTTATCAGTTAACTTTCGCGCTTGTTTTGCTGGTGATCCTTTATATAAAAATCCAGACTCTATTTTTTTATTTGGACTAATAAGGCTTCCTGCACCAATCATTGAGTTACTTTCTATAATGGCTCCATCCAATATTATGCTACCAATTCCAATTAAACACATATCTTTTATTTTGCATGCATGTAGTATTACTCCATGCCCTATTGTCACATCATCTCCGATTTCTAGCGGATGGCCACCAGGAGTAAAAATGTTATCGCTTGTTACATGAAGAATAGAACCATCTTGAATATTTGTTCTTTTCCCAATAGTAATTTTTTGAACATCACCTCGTATGACGGTCTGTGGCCAAATTGATGTTTCTTCGCCAATTGAAACATTGCCGATTATTGTGGAGCTTTCATCTACATAAGCTTTTTTATGAATATTTGGATAAAAGTCTTTAAATTTTCTTATTGTCATTTTTTTACTGTATTATAGTTTCTATACTAACTTATATTAAGATATTTTCTTCATGTTTAAAAATAAACTTTACCTATATTTTAAATTAATGAGACTTAATAGTCCTATAGGAATATTGCTTTTACTTTGGCCCCCTTTTTGGGTGATTGCTTACTCAAGTAACGGTAATATTTATAACTTTATAAGTTTAATTTTTTTAATCGGAATAATTACCAGCAGAACAATTGGCTGCGTTGTGAACGATTTTTTTGATAAAGATATTGACATTAAAGTTTCAAGAACAAAAGAAAGGCCCTATGCATCAAATTTAATTAGTAAAAAAGAGATGTTTTTAATATTTGGAATATTGTCATTAATAAATTTAAGTTTATTAATTTTTTTAAATATAAAAACTATTTTTTTAGCATTTGTTGCTATTTTTTTTATTATTATTTATCCGCTTACAAAAAGATTTTTTATAGCGCCTCAAGTATTTCTGGGTTTAACTTTCGCAATTTCTACACTTATGGCATTCACTAGTATTAGAAATGAATATCCTGATGTTGTAACATGGATTTTTTTCTTTGCCACACTAATATGGGTAACTATGTTTGATACAATGTACGCTATGTCTGATAAAGAAGATGATTTAAAAATAGGAATAAATTCAACTGCAATTTTATTTGGAGATAGCGATAGAAAAATAATTGGTTATTTACAATGTATTTTCTTTGCTATATTTATATATATTGGCTATTTAAAGGGATATAGCTACATATTTTATATTTTTCTTATTCTCGCTATAGGAGTAGGTGTGTATAATCAAATATTGATTAATAAAAGAGATTCAAAATTTTGTATAATGGCATTTAAAAATAATCAATATTTAGGTTTATTAATTTTTTTAGGCATATACGGGGAGTACATCGCATGAGTAAAATAAAAAATAATTGGAAATTAGAAGAGGTCCTAAAACTTTTTAATATGCCTTTTAATGAATTACTATTTGAAGCACATGAAACCCATATCGATAATCATAAAAAAGATATGGTTCAAGTATGTACTTTGCTATCTATTAAAACAGGCGGTTGCCCGGAGGATTGTGGTTATTGTTCTCAAAGTATTCATAGCGATGAACCTATTGAGGCGACTCCACTGATGTCATTAGAGGAAGTGGAAAAGAAAGCAAAAATAGCGCGAGATCAAGGTTCAACAAGATTTTGTATGGGTGCAGCATGGAGAAGGCCAAGTAATAAAAATATAGATAGAGTTATTAAAATGATAGATGTAGTTCATAACCTTGGTATGGAAAGTTGTGTGACTCTTGGAATGTTGTCTGAAGATCAAGCACTAAGATTATCAAAATCTGGCCTAAATTATTATAACCATAATATAGATACTTCAAGAGAACATTACACAAAAGTAATAAGCACAAGAAATTATCAAGATAGATTAAATACTTTAAAATATGTAAGAGAATCAGGAATAAAAGTTTGTTCCGGGGGAATTCTTGGCCTTGGTGAATCCAGAGACGACAGAGCTAAGCTATTGATAGAGTTAGCAAACCTCGAGCAACATCCAGAATCGGTCCCGATAAATATGTTGGTGCAAATGGAAGGAACACGATTATATGAAAACGAAAAAATTGATGAGCTAGAGTTTGTTAAAACAATTGCAATAGCGAGAATTATGATGCCGAAAACTTACGTAAGACTTTCCGCGGGCAGAGAGTCGATGGCAGAATCAATGCAGGCATTATGTTTCTACGCTGGGGCAAATTCAGTATTTTATGGAGAAGAGCTTTTAACAGCTCCAAATGTAGAAGTTGAAAAAGACAGAGAGTTATTTGGAAAATTAGGTATGAAGATTGAAGGAGATGATGATCAACTTGAGAAATTAAACGAGAATAAAAACCAAAGTTTAGAAAAGAAACAAAATATCTATAGTTTAAAATTAATTAATTAATTATTTTAAATAAATTTGAAGAATATAATTAAAAAAAAACTCAAAGAAATTAAGTCGTCTAATAGTTTTAGGGTTAGAAAGATAAAAGATTCTGGTAATTCTCATACTTTTATATTCAAAAATAAAAAATTTTTATCATTTGCGAGTAACGACTACTTATCTTTATCAACAGATAAGAGAATTATAAATTCTGCTAAAAAAGCATTAGAAAATTATGGTTATAGCACAGGATCTTCAGCATTAATTTCAGGATATACGAAATCACATTTTAAATTAGAAGAAGAAATTTCTGATTTCTTAGGTCAAGAAAAAACATTATTATTTTCAACAGGCTATCAAGCAAACCTTGGAGTAATAAATGCATTAGTTGATAGAGGTGATAACATTATTTCTGATAAACTAAATCATGCTTCCTTAATTGATGGGGCAATTTTATCAAGAGCAAATTTTAAGAGGTATAAACATAATAATTATAAAAATTTAGAAGAATTATTGAAAAAATTAAAAGAAAAAAATAATTTAATTATAAGTGATTCTTTATTTAGTATGGATGGAGATTATCCTAACTTAAAAAAAATTTATGCTATTGTTAAAAAGTATAAATCATCATTATTGATTGATGAAGCTCATGCAATAGGGGTATATGGAGAAAAAGGAAAAGGCTTTGTCCACGCAAATTCATTAAATAACAAAACAGATATCGTTATTACAGGAACATTTGGAAAAGCGTTTGGAACTTTTGGAGCATTTCTATCAGGAAAGTATGAAAATGTTGAATATGTTCTTCAAAAAGCAAGAAGCTATACTTATTCTACATCTCTCCCCGTGAATGCTGTTGAAGCTACCAGAAAATCTTTGAAAATTATTTCAACCGAGGATTGGAGAAGAGAAAAATTGTTTTCGCTAATTGATTATTATAAAAAAAATATAAATAATTCAGGGTTTGTTTCTTTAAACAGTAACTCCCAGATCCAAGCAATTTTAATTGGAGACAGCAAGGATGCAATTCATGTGAGTGATGCTTTACTAAAAAATGGTATATATATTCCTCCTATTAGACCGCCGACAGTAGAGGAAGGCAAGTCAAGGCTAAGAATATCTTTAACTGTAGACCATGAGGAGTCGGATATTGATTATTTAATAAATATATTGCAAAAGATATCTATAAATCTTGTACAATCTTAAAATGTCCCAAAAAATAAAAATATTACTTGGTGTTACTGGTGGAATTGCTGCTTACAAGTCAGCAGAAATTGCTAGATTATTAATTAAGAGCAATTTTGATGTTAAAGTGGTTATGACAAGAACGGCAGAAGATTTTATAACTCCACTGACTTTTGAAACTTTAACAAATAGTAAAGTATATCAATATAATACTGTAGAAAAAGAAAATCCTATGCTTCATATAGATTTAGCAAGATGGTCAGATATTATATTAGTTGCTCCTGCTACAGCAGAATTTTTATCGAAGATTTTACATGGCAGAGCCGATGATATGCTAACGACCTCATGTTTAGCATTCGACAAAAAAATTATTTTGGCACCAAGTATGAATAAAAATATGTGGGAAAATAAAGCTACACAAGAAAATTATAAAAGTTTAAAAAAAAGAGGTATTATTTTTTCTGGTCCAGAATTTGGCACCCAAGCATGCGGAGATATAGGATCTGGAAGGATGAAAGAACCCGAAAATATATTAGAAGACTTGAAAGATTTAGTAAAAAAAAAGTCAAGACTTTTCAAGGGAAAAAAAGTCTTAATAACGGCAGGGCCGACAGTTGAATATATTGATCCGGTAAGATATTTATCAAATAGAAGCTCAGGCATGATGGGCTGTGAAATCGCAAACGCCTTTCATAATCAGGGGGCAG
>MDSX01077915.1_pt1 | contig 10407 bp, 9 predicted proteins | sample 811141 | NCBI WGS metagenome assembly MDSX01 (sample SAMN05326642, study PRJNA326480) | marine metagenome | isolation source: seawater | place: Atlantic Ocean: South East | collected 2010
ATTTTTCAATAAATTACTTACTAACCTATTTTCTTATTAATTAATGGACACTATATTAGTCACTGGGGGTTGCGGATTCATTGGCTCGCATGTGGTTTTAGGACTAATCAAGAGAAGATATAATGTAATAATTTTAGATTCAAATATAAATAGTTCTAAATTGGTAATAGAGCATTTAAATAATGTTTCAAGAATTAATAGTTATGAAGGTAATATTTCTTTTATAAAGGGAGATATAAGAGATGAAGTTTTGCTAGAAAAGATTTTTTGTGAAAATCTACTAAAAGATTCAGCAATTAATGCAGTTATACATTTAGCAGGTCTTAAGTCAGTAAAGAAATCATTTGACAATAAAAATGAATATTGGGATGTAAATGTAAAAGGCTCAATTTCTTTATTAAATACGATGATAAAGTATGGTTGCTTTAAATTGGTTTTTAGTAGCAGTGCCACAGTTTATGGGAATCCTATTTCTATTCCTATTTTTGAAGACTTCGAGACTAAACCTATTAATCCATATGGTCAATCAAAATTGAAGGTTGAAAACATAATTAAAGATTTGTTTGCAAATAATAATACTAAACTTAAAGTCGTTATTCTTAGATACTTTAATCCTATTGGTGCTCATAACTCAGGAATGATAGGTGAAAATTATAATTTTTCTTCTGAAAATATTTTCCCAAATATAATAAATGTTGCTCTAGGTAAAAAAAAATACTTACAAATATTTGGTAACGATTGGCCAACTCATGATGGGACTGTCATAAGAGATTTTATTCATATTATGGATCTTGCTGATGGTCATATTTCTGCAATGAATTTCTTAGAAAGAGCTGAACCTCAATTTTTAAAGATAAATTTAGGGACTGGTATTAAAACTTCTATTTTGGAATTGGTATCTGCTTTTGAAATAGTAAATAAAGTTAAAATTCCTTATAAATTTTGTAATAAAAGATTGGGTGATACTCCCTTTCTCTTAGCAAATGTAAATTTAGCTAAAGAAATTCTACATTGGCAATCAAAAAGATCTGTTATAGATATGTGTAGAGATGGCTGGAATTATGCTAAGAGTAGTTAAATTGATTTTGGGAAGATTTAAAGTTAATCTTTTTCTATTTTTAAATGTATTAAAATTTGATGAGAGTAAATTTAGTTTCTGGAGGATTGGGTTTTATAGGATCACATTTAGTTGATGATTTAATTCAACTAGGTGAGTTTGTAATTTGTTTGGACGATATTTCTTCTGGAAGAAAATCTAATATAAAAAGATGGCAAAATTCCCCTAATTTTCAATTTATAGAAGGAAATATTTTAGATTATCATAATATTAAATTTGAGAGATTATGGCATTTAGCTTGTCCAGCTTCTCCTGAAAAGTATTTAATTGATCCAATATTGACTTCCGAAATAAATTTTCAAGGCACCCTTAATCTCTTAAATATGGCAAAAAAACAAAAAGCAAAAGTTCTTTTTGCAAGTAGTAGTGAAGTTTATGGAAATTGTCTACAAATTCCCCAAGATGAGAATTATTTAGGGTTTATAAATACAAAAAGTCTTAGATCTTGTTACTCCCATGGGAAAAGAATAGCTGAAACTCTTTGTTTTGATTTTCAAAGAATTTATGATATGGATATAAAAATTGCAAGAATTTTTAACACCTATGGTCCAAGATTAAAAAGAGGAGACGGAAGAGTTATTAGTAATTTTATTAATCAAGGTTTAAAAGGTGACCCAATAACAATTTTTGGTAATGGTTTACAAACAAGATCTTTTTGTTATGTAAGTGATACTATTAATGCCTTGATATTATTTATGGAATCTGATTTTAATGGAGTCCTAAATATAGGAAATGAAGATGAAATTTCAATAATAGAACTTGCTAAATTGATTGATAAAATGATCGACAATGCGAAAAAATATAAATTTCATGAAAAGAAAGTTGATGAAACAATTAGAAGATGCCCTTCTATTAAACTTGCAAAACAAATAATTAATTGGGAACCTAAAGTTAATCTAGATGAAGGTTTAAAAAATACAATTAATTTTTTCAAAAAATAGAAATAATTGTATTCTTAAAAGTAACAACCTTTCTAAAAGATTGAAATAAGGCATTATTTTACTTAGTATTGACTGATATTTGAAAAAAATTTTTGTTTTTAATGGAATTCCTTAAAATTTATGTCGATTAATATTTGTTGTGTTGGAGCTGGATACGTTGGTGGACCTACAATGGCAGTTATTGCGGATTTTTGCCCAAAAGTAAAAATTACAGTTGTTGATGTCAACAAAAATAAGATTGAATCTTGGAATTCTACAAATTTAAAAAAATTACCAGTTTTTGAACCTGGGTTAGAAGAAACTATTAAGAGAGTAAGAAATAAAAATCTTTTTTTTTCATCTAACGTAAAACTTGGAATTGAAGAGGCTGATATAATATTTATTTCAGTAAATACACCAATTAAGGAAAGTGGAGTAGGGGCTGGACAAGCTAGTGATCTTAGATGGGTTGAATCATGTGCAAGACAAATTAAGACTTACTCTAGGGGACATACAATTATTGTAGAAAAAAGTACTTTGCCAGTAAGAACTGCAGAAACAATAAAATCAATTTTAGGCTCTTCAGAGAATTTAAATGATAATAATTTAGAAAAAAAATCTTTTTCAGTTTTATCAAATCCAGAGTTTTTATCAGAGGGTACAGCTATACAAGATTTAAGAAATCCAGATCGTATATTAATAGGAGGAGAAGACAAAGAATCAATTGAGGTTCTAACAAATATTTATGCAGAATGGGTTCCAAAATCAAAAATACTTTGTACAAGTTTATGGAGTAGTGAACTTTCAAAATTAATGGCTAATGCATTTTTAGCTCAAAGAATTAGCTCAATAAATACCGTCTCAGCTATTTGTGAATCAACAGGAGCAAATGTTAAAGAGGTCTCTAAAGCTATTGGAATGGATTCTCGCATCGGAGATAAGTTTCTTAATTCAGGTCCAGGATTTGGGGGTAGTTGTTTTAAGAAAGATATTTTAAATATTGTATATATATCAAGGAATTATGGATTAGATCAAGTCGCTGATTTTTGGGAGAGTGTTATTAAAATCAATAGCTGGCAAAAAGATAGGATTTATAAAATAATAGTAAGTAAATTATATGGAAATTTAGCTAATAAAATAATAGCTGTTTTAGGTTTTGCGTTTAAGGCTAATACTAATGATACAAGAGAATCTCCTGCAATAAGTATTTGTAGAGACTTATTAAATGAAGGGGCTGTTCTCAATATACATGACCCAAAAGTTGATCCTAAATTAATAATTCAGAACTTAGAAATATCTGAGGGTAATCTTAACTCAAAAAAAAATATAAAAAATGTTAAAAGTGTTAAAGAAGCAGCGACTAAAGCTGATGCAATATTAATATTGACTGATTGGGATGAATATAAAGATTTAGACTTTCAATCTTTGTCAAATTTAATGAGAAAACCTGCATGGGTTTTTGATACTAGAAGTGTTGTTAATATAGAAAAATTAGCCAATACAGATTTAAACATATGGAGATTGGGATCTTGTGATTGATTCATCTATGTATCCTCACAAAAATCCCTAGGATTAATCCTTCTCGTGTTGTATTCTCTTAAAATATTTCTCATTCCTGATAAAAGGATCCAAGCAAGCACACTTATTCTTGAATCAAAATAAGTTATGTCGAATAAATGTGAAAATAAGAAAATACCCACTGAGGTTTTCCATGCTGTATCGAATATATTTTCCTTTGAAAATTTTAAACTGTTTTTCAAACTAAACTCAATTATAAAATTTTTGTAAGTTAATAATAGTAATGAAATTGTAAGTATTAATGCACTTGGTATTCCAAAGTTAAAGGCGACTTCAAGAGGTAGATTATGTGTATGTTGAAAACTTTGATTTACAATACTTTTAGAATCTATTACTAGTGGGAAAGAACCTGCTCCCCATCCAAATAATTTTCTTTCTAGGATAGATTTGATTGCTACACTCCAAATTAGAAATCTTGGGGAGGACTGGATACCTTCCGATATGATGTCCTTATTAATCTTATTGTATAGTCCTGATGGTAGCAATTCTCTTACTGTGACTGATAATTTCTGAAAAATAATCATTAAAATATTTTCTCTTTCAAGAAAATTATTTCTATTGAAATTTGTACAAACATATAAATCATTTACAAATATGACAAGGAATAAAGCCAAAGCAAAAAATAGTATGAAAATTGATATTTTTTTTGACTTTAGAAAGAATTGTATCCATACAAATATAGACAAAATTGAATTCCTTGAATAAGTTAAAAAAGTGGTTAAACCTATAAAAAAAGTAACTATAAATGCGATAATTTTTTTTGTTTTTTCTTCTGGTCTTACTACAGTAAAAGCTAAACCAAAATAAAATATAATACTTAACCACATGCCAGCATAATTCTGATTATTAAAAAATCCTGTCAAACCTTGGCTATTATTAGCTATAGGCTTCTGGAACCAGATAACAAATCCATTTAAAAATTCAAAGGGTCCATACCAATTAAAGTAATATTGCCCTAAGCAGCTTATTAATAATGGGATAGATCCCGCTAAAACAAATTTTATACACCTTTCCCTTTGCGATTTTGTAAATAGATAAGGTTGGAATCCCCAGAAACACCAGAATAAGGGCAACCAATTTAGTAAACCTATGAAAGAAAAATTGTAATTATAATTTAATCCGATATTACTTCTATTGATAGTCTGTACCACACAACTAAGAATCATAAGGATAGATACTAGGATGAATGGATAGTTCCATTTGTCTTCAAAAAAATTATCTTTCCTTTTTAAGGTCCCAATTATTAAGCATGGAAATAAAAAAAATAAGGAAATAAAAGGTGCAGAAGCAAGGAAAAAAACTCCCAGTAAAAAAAGAAAATTACCAAATTCAATAATATTCTTGGGTTTATCTAAAAAAGTTTTTGAAATTATCAAATAAGTCTTAAACTTAATTTTTAAATTTTAAATTAAATCAAATGAAATCGCAATCTTTACGCTTCCTGCAGGATTCGAACCTGCGGCCCACTGCTTAGAAGGCAGTTGCTCTATCCAGCTGAGCTAAGGAAGCAAATTATTCTTAAAAATAATATTAGCCCATCAAATTCTACTGTTGTAAGGTTACATATAAAAGGAATAAGTCAGTAAAAAAACAAAAGTTAATTTTTAGGCTTTCTTTAAGACCTGGAAGTAATTTCTTTATGGTAACTTAATATAGTCTTTTTTATCCCATTTGTTAAATCAGTTCTTGGTTTCCAACCAAGTTTAGTTATTTGACTACTATCAAGTTTTTTCCTAGGGGTTCCGTTTGGTTTCGTTTCGTCCCAAATAATTTCACCTTCAAATTGAACAATATTGGATATTTTATTTGCCAGATCTTTTATCGAAATTTCAAAATTACTTCCTATATTCAACCAATTCAATGCGTTACCATTTGAATCTTTTGGGGCGTTTATTTGATCGGGAAACCATTTTATTAAAGTGAATAAACACGCTTCAGCGAAATCCTCTACATATAAAAATTCTCTCAATGGTTCGCCTGATCCCCAACAAATAACTTTTTTATGGTTATTGTTTTTGGCCTCACAAAATTTTCTTATCAGAGAAGCCATAACATGACTACTATTAATATCATAATTATCTTTTGGACCAAATAAATTCGTTGGCATTAATGAAATTGCATCAAAATCAAACTGATTCCTGTAAGCTTCACAAAGTTTTAAACCTGCAATCTTTGCTATTGCATACCATTGATTAGTCTCCTCTAAAGATTCAGTCAATAAATACTCTTCTTTGATGGGTTGTTTTGAAAACTTTGGGTAAATACAACTACTGCCAAGAAATAACAGTCTCTTTACCCCAAATTTATGTGAGGCCTCTATAAGATTATTTTGGATTCTTAAATTTTCAAGAAGAAATGCAACAGGTTGATTTTTGTTAGCCATTATTCCTCCTACCTTTGCTGCCGCAATTATGACTATATCAGGTTTATTTTTAGCAAACCATTGTTCAACTTTTTTAAAGTCTGTTAAATCTAAATCTTCTCTTGTTGGCGCTAAAAGATTCTTCTTTTCTGTCTTGAAGTTGTATTTATTAAGTAACCTGCAGATAGAACTTCCTACCATACCGTTAGCACCAGCTACAAAAATTTTCCAATTTTTATCAAGCGTTTTATTGTAATTACTATTTTTCATTCATTATTCCAGGAATGGTTTCTAAAGAGCTTGTCGAAGCAAACCCTTTATCTTTTAATAAAAGTTCCTTCTTTGCTTCAATATGATCATTCTTTATCATTTCTATAATGATTTCTTCCAAATTCATTTTTGGTTTCCAGCCTAATTCTTTATGGGCTTTAGAAGGATCACCTAGTAGTTTTTCAACTTCAGTAGGCCTAAAATATTTTGGATCAATTCTTATTACTATCTCTTTAGTATCTGCTCTTCTACCAATCTCATTAACTCCAATACCCTCCCAAATGATTCCGGAACCATTGCCTTCATTATCCCAACCAAGCTGTAAGGCACTAATTTCGATAAATCTTCTTACTGTTTCGGTCCTTCCTGTTGCGATAACATAATCTGCTGGTTTTTCTTGTTGTAACATCAACCATTGCATTTCAACATAATCTTTGGCATGACCCCAATCTCTTTTTGCCTCAAGGTTTCCTAAATACAGGCAGTCATCCAGGCCTAGATTGATTCTCGTTAGACCCCTAGTAATTTTTCTGGTGACAAATGTTTCACCTCTTCTCTTAGATTCATGATTAAATAAAATCCCGTTACAAGCGAAAATACCATATGCTTCTCTATAGTTGACTGTTATCCAATAGGCATAAAGTTTTGCTATGGCATAAGGACTTCTAGGATAAAAAGGTGTGGTTTCTTTTTGAGGGGTTTCCAAAGCTCTCCCATATAATTCACTGGTACTTGCCTGATAAACTTTCGTTTTATTTAGTTTTAACAAACGCACAGCATCAAGAATTCTTAAAGCACCTAATGCGTCGCAATTTGCTGTATATTCTGGAGATTCAAAACTAACTGCAACATGGCTTTGTGCTCCAAGATTATAAATTTCATCAGGGCATATATTCTCTATTGTTCTAATAATATTTGTGCTATCAGTAAGGTCTCCATAGTGAAGAATTAAATTTAAATCTTTTTTATGAGGATCTTCATAAAGATGATCAATCCTCTGAGTATTGAAATTACTGGATCTTCTTTTTATTCCATGGACTTCATAATTCTTATCAAGTAAAAATTCTGCTAAATAACTACCATCCTGCCCTGTTATTCCAGTAATTAAAGCTTTTTTTCTTTCTCCCATTACTTTTTAAATGATTTAAAGAGATTCCATATGGATAAATTTTACAAAGGATAATTTAATTGTTTCCTCTTCTATATTTATCTTCGAACCTAATGATATCATCTTCCCCTAAATAATTACCGCTTTGAACTTCAACAATAGTTAAGGGTTCTTGAAATGGATTAGATAATCTATGCTTTGAACCAAGAGGTACATAAATACTTTCATTTATTTCTAAGAAAGATATTTTCCCTTCAATTTCCACTTTAGCTTTACCTTTAACAACGATCCAATTTTCAGCTCTATGAAAATGTTTTTGTAAAGAGATGCTTTCATTTGGATATATTTCTAGTCTCTTTACCTGCCAATTATTTTCATTAATGACATTTAAATAATATCCCCATGGCCTATAAATCTTTTTATTTAGTCTAAATTCTTCAAAATTATTTTTTTCTAATTCTTCTACTAATTCTTTCATGGAATCAATAGAATTTTTATCCCCGACTAAGACAGAATCATCTGTCTCAATAATAAATAGATTTTTTATACCTAATCCAACTACAAGCCTGCTTTCACTTCTTATGTAAGAGTTTCTTACGTTTTTAATATAGGTTTTACCTTTAAGAATATTTTTGTTCTTATCACCTTTTGAGTCTTCCCATAATGACCTCCAACTACCCATATCGTTCCAACCGGCATCTAGTTTTAAAACAGTACCGAATTTTGTTTTTTCCATGACTGCTTTATCAATCGATAAGTTAGGACATTTTTTAAATATTTCACTATTAATTCTTTGAAAATCAAAATCCTTTGTACTATCTTCAATCGATTTTTTGCATATATCAACTATTAGTGGTTCGTATTTATTTAATTCGCTAAGAATGGTAGATGCCTTGAATAAAAAAATACCACTATTCCATGTGTAATGCTTATCAATAACAAGCTCATTTGCAATTTTTTGAGTAGGCTTCTCAATAAAACTTTTAATATTGCTTACAATCAAATCTTTTGAGAGTTCATCTTGAGATTCAATATATCCAAATCCTGTCTCTGGAGATGTTGGTGATATGCCAAAAGTGACTAATCTCCCATTTTGTGCAAAGCTCAAACCTTCTTCAATAATTTGATTAAATTTTATAGTGTCAATTATCTTATGATCTGCTGGGAGAATTAATAAAATTGCATCGTCTTGGTCTTTTAATGTACTTAAGGCTGCTATTGCTATCGCAGGTGCTGTATTTTTACCAAATGGCTCTAATAAAATAGATTTAGGTTTGACATTTATTGACCTCATTTGTTCGGCAAGTACAAATCTGTGTTCCTCATTGCATATAAATAATGGGTCTTGCAAATTTTTTACTCCTTTTAATCTTAAGTATGTATTTTGCAAAAGACTTTTATTACTCCTGTGATCTAGTTTTAAATATTGTTTTGGGTATGAAGCTCGTGATAGAGGCCAAAGTCTTGATCCAATCCCTCCAGATAATATGACTGGAATAATCATTTTATTGGGAGTTGAATTTTCTTCACATTTTAACAAGACTTTAAATACTAATATTATAATTTAATCGTTAACAAAAAAATTGGATAGCTTATATATCTAATTTAATATTTTTACTATATAGAAATTAAAAAAATTTTATTTTGCCCAAGAAAATATCAGAAATAGAAAAAAGAAAAATTCTTAAAGGTTTTATAAAAGGCATTAGTATTGACGAATTGTCAGAAAATTTTAATTGTTCAAAAATTACAATCTCCCGGCATTTAAAAAAAAATATCAGTGAAAATGAATATAAGGATATTATTAAAAGAAATAATCTTAAAAAAAATGAAGATGAAATAGTTACAACTAAAAACAATATTTCTAATAGTTATGATTTAGAAAAAACTATTGAAGATCACATAAATCCAGAAAAATCTTTAACAGATCCATCTTTTTCAGAACAACCTTTTATTGAAATTGCACCTTTGAATTGCGATATTGATAATACTCCTCAGAAAGATATCTCATCTATACCTATTTGTGACGTGGATTTTCCAAAAATAGTATATTTGGTTGTTGATAAACAAATTGAGCTTCAAACAAAAATTTTAAGAGAATACCCAGAGTGGGATTTTCTCTCGAAAGAAGAATTGAATAGAATAACAATAGAAATTTATGATGATTTGAAAGTAGCAAAAAGATTTTGTAATAAGGAACAAAAAGTAATTAAAGTTCCAAATTCTAATGTCTTTAAAATTGCGGCCCCTTTTTTATTAAATAAGGGGATTTCAAGAATTGTTAGTTCTGATAAATTAATATCATTATAAAATATCTTACTTCTTCTCAAATAAATTAGTCTTTAAAAGGCTTGATGTTAAAGATCCGCTAATAAAACTAACTCCCACTATGAAAGCAATTGGAAGTCTTATTGTTTCACTTAATATAAGATTAACTTTTTTTTTGGTTGAACTGTTTTGTATTCCAATCATCAAAAGTAAGAATAATGAAAAGTTGACTGTAATTACAAAAATTAATTTTTTTAATTGAAATAACATATTTATCTATAATTACTTGGATTTTAATACAATTTGTAAATTACGCTTTTTGTAAGATTGTTTTTTTTAGCTAGATATTTGGAGGCTTGAGACAAGCTTAAACCTGCATTAATTAAATCAAGAAGTTCTTTTTTTATTTCAAATTTATCAAATTCTGAGTTTTCCTTATTATTGGATTCCCCTTTTATTACAACAGTGATTTCACCTAAAACCTCTTTCCCTTTAAAATAAGCAATTACATCATCAATATTATCTCCGACATGTTCTTCAAATCTTTTGGTTAATTCACGAAACACTTGAATTTCTCTTTCCCCTCCGCAATATTCTTTTAACTCGTTAAGTAAAAATTTTAGACGATGAGGTGCTTCAAATACAATTGAAGTCTTATCATTCTTGCGTATTTCTAAAAGTTGTTTTTTTCTGTCCGACTTCTTTTTTGGAAGAAAGCCTTCAAATGTAAACTTTGAAGATGGAAGGCCACTAGATACAAGTGCGGTCAAAGCAGCACATGGCC
>MDSX01095306.1_pt1 | contig 10405 bp, 9 predicted proteins | sample 811141 | NCBI WGS metagenome assembly MDSX01 (sample SAMN05326642, study PRJNA326480) | marine metagenome | isolation source: seawater | place: Atlantic Ocean: South East | collected 2010
ATTTTTGAATTAATCTAAGTATTTAGGAGAAAGAATTGTGTCAGGTGGTTCAACAGGAGAAAGACCTTTTACAGATATTTTAACGAGTGTCCGTTATTGGATTATTCATAGCATCACTATACCCGCATTATTCGTTGCAGGTTTTCTGTTCGTTAGTACAGGTCTAGCCTATGATGCTTTTGGTACTCCACGACCAAACGAATATTTCACACAAGATCGTCAACAAATTCCACTTGTAAACGATCGATTTAGTGCTAAGCAAGAGCTTGAAGATTTAACGAAGGGCTTATAAAAAGAGAAAACACTTTAGATATTTAAATGATTAATACAAATCAACCAGTAGCATATCCTATTTTCACTTTTCGTTGGCTGGCAATCCACGGCTTAGCTGTACCAACGGTATTTTTCCTTGGTGCGATTACATCAATGCAATTTATTCAACGATAGGAGATTTTAAATGAGTGCACCAAATCCTAATAAACAACCGGTTGAATTAAACCGTACGTCATTATATTGGGGTCTACTTTTAATTTTTGTTTTAGCAGTACTGTTCTCAAGTTACTTCTTTAACTAAAATTTTAACTAGATCTAATTTTGATACTAAAGAATTAACTTTATACCAATTTTAATTTTATGAGCGATATTGGAAGAATACCACTTTGGATGGTAGCAACGGTCGGCGGACTTGCCGCAGGTGGTTTACTAATTCTATTTTTCTTTGGAGCCTACTCAGGGTTAGGTTCATCTTTGTAGGATGCCTAAAAAAAAATAGTAAACATAAAAATTTTAAAAATTCTGCTATTAGAATAACTTACAGAATTTTTAAAATTTTTATAATATTTTTTATTGTCGTTTAGGACTGTGCTCCAATTATATAAAACTTTATTATTCTAATAATGTCTTTAATTAGTAACTATTCTTAAACTTCTTTACTAAATTTTTGGCTAACATAAGCTGGATTATTTAGGTTTTCTTCTTTATTGTTTCCTGTGCATAATACCTAAACTCGTGTTATAATTCACTTTAAAGATAAAAATATAATATCTACAATATGACACCTTCTTTAGGCGCATTTTTAAGCAGTGTAATACTAGCTGTTCTTATTGTTATCATTCCAATTTCAGCTGCTTTAGTATTTGTAAGTACAACAGATAAGATTGTTCGTTCATAAAAAAAAAACTGGATTAAATAAACAATCCAGTTTTTTTTCGCATTGAAACCTCTGGTTAGAAGTTCATTTCAGCCGCCTGTACTTTTTCAAATTGCTTTTTCTTAAGGACAAGAAGTATTTGAGCAATAGTTACTGTAAAGAAGAATGCGATCATTCCTTTTACTCGATTTGGGTTTTGTAAAATAATTTCAGTTTCTGATTGTCCAAATCCACCTACATTTGGATCTAATGTTAAAGGTTGGTCCGCTTTAACAATATCATTTACCTTTACAGAAATATCTAACCCGGCAGGAATAATTTGCGTTACGCTGCCCCCCGCAGTTGACTCAATTACTAAATTTCTTTTCCCTTTTTCGCCTGGTTCAATACTAGTTACTTGACCAGCAGCCGTAGATGTGTATGTTGTGTTGTTACTCTTTTCACCACTCGGATATACTTGTCCACGACCACGATTTCCACCAACATAAATAGGATAATTTAGGAAATTAACACTTTTGTCTTGGGCTGGATCTGGTGCTAGTACTGGAAAAACAATTTGTTGATTCTTATCACCTGCAATTGGACCGACAACAAGAATATTAGGCTTAGTTTTACTATATGGTTGAATAAAAACACCTTTTGTTTTAGCCTTAATTTCATCTGTAAGACGATCTTTTGGTGCTAACGAGAAACCTTCTGGTAAAACTAAAACAGATCCTACATTTAATGAACCTCTTTTTCCGTTCGCCGTTACTTGCTTAACTGATAAGTCATACGGAATACTAACAACAGCTTCAAAAACAGTATCAGGTAAAACTGCTTGCGGTACTTCAATCTCAACTGGCTTTTGTGCTAAATGGCAGTTCGCACAAACAATACGCCCTGTTGCTTCACGTGGACTTTCATATGCATTCTGTGCAAAGACAGGATATGCATATGAAACTTTTGGAAAAACCGTTGTTGAGATAATACCCAGAACTAAGAAAAGCGATCTAAGATTATTTAACATAATTTATAAGTTTTATAATTTTATTTACATTGGATTATACACGTAATAATAAATAATTACTATGTATTTCATTTATTAAACTAAACAGTTCGTTTTTTCCAAAATTCCTTTTTAATATTACTTATTTAATAATAAGACAATTCCTGAACCTCCTAAATATAGAGCTAAAAGTGCACTTGCCATTAAAATTTGTGTTACGGGGTCCGTCGAGGGAGTAATTACAGCTGCTAATGTTGTGGCAATAACAACTACATATTTCCAAGCAGATATCATTGTTTTGCCTGACACTACTTCTAATAGCCCTAAAATAACTTGTATTACCGGCACTTGAAAAGCTAAGCCTGTTGTAAAAATTAGCACTGCTACAAAGTCAAAATATTGGTCGAATGACCAAAAAGGTTCAACTATCTCAGATCCATAAGTAATAAAAAAGCGTAAGGCAGCGGGAACCAGAAAAAAGTATGAAAAACATAATCCTACGCCAAACAAAAGTCCCGAACCTATTGTCATCGGTAATAAAATGTTTCGCTCTTTTTTAGTCATACCTGGTAGAACATATAAAAAAATTTGATATAAAATGAGCGGACTTGTTATTAATATTCCACTAAAAACCGCAATTTTAATAGAAGCAAAAAAATATTCACCAGGGGCAAATTGTAAAAATTTTACTCCCATTGCGGGAGCCTGAAAAATTTTTACAATTTGTCTAATGTCCGCAAAACAAGTTAATATAGATAATACTAGTGCGAAAACACAAAAAATAAGGCGCTGGCTAAATTCTTCAATATGCTCAGATAGAGCCATTTCATCACCATTTATATCAATTAAGTCATCGTTTTTTGTTGTTTTAAGAAAAGTAGCTAGTATGTTATCCATTTGTTAGTGTAGTAATATTTTATTTAACTTTCATTGTTTGATTTATCAACAATAATACACTCTGTTGTTAGTACCATACTAGCAATAGATGCAGCATTTTGTAGAGTTGATCTCGTTACTTTTGCTGGGTCGATAATTCCCGCATCGTACATATTTGCAAACTCATCTGTTGCGGCATTATATCCAATTTCAAAATTATTTTCTTTTACTCTTTCAACAACAACTGCCCCATTTTTACCTGCATTTGAGGCAATCCGTTTTAAGGGTGCACTTAAGGCTTTTTCTACAATTAAGGCACCAATCAATTCATCATCACGTAAATTCTCTCGGGCCCACTCGAATAACTCGTTTGAAATATGGGTCAAAGTTGCCCCACCACCCGGAACTATACCTTCTTCAACTGCTGCTTTCGTTGCATTAACTGCATCTTCTAATCTTAATTTTCTATCCTTCATTTCAGTTTCAGTAGCTGCACCTACTTTTATAACAGCAACTCCTCCACTTAATTTAGCTAGACGTTCTTGAAGTTTCTCTTTTTCATAAGTTGAATCTGAGGTTTCTAGTTGGCGGCGTAATTGTTCGCAACGAGCAAGAACCTGTGCTTTATTAGAATCTGATATTATTGTTGTAGACTCTTTTCCCACAATTACACGTCGAGCTTGGCCTAAAGACTCAATTTCCATTTTTTCTAATGTTAGTCCTGCATCACTACTAATAACTTGCCCAGATAATAAAACTGCTAAATCATCTAAAATCGCTTTGCGACGATCCCCAAATCCTGGAGCGCGAACTGCTACGACATTTAATATTCCTCGTAACTTGTTGATTATTAATGTTGCAAGAGCCTCTTTTTCAACGTTATCGCTAATAATTAAAAGTGGCTGATTAGTTTTTGAAATTAATTCTAACGTGGGTAAAAGATCTTGTTTAACAACAGTAATACGTTTATCTGTTAATAACACATATGGATTCTCTAAGACAATTTCCATTCGTTCCGTATTAGTAACAAAATAACCGGAAATAAAACCTCTATCAAACCCCATCCCTTTTGTAATTTCAAGTTCTGTTACGGTTGATTTACCTTCTTCAAGTGAGATTAAACCTTCACGACCTACTTTATCAATTGCTGAGGCAATTAGAGAACCAACTTCATTATCATTTCCAGCAGAAATAGTTGCTACTTTTGTAATATCTGAAATTTCTTCAATGGGGCGGGCATATTCAGTTACTTTTCGAACAACAAATTGCGTTGCTTTTTCGATACCACGTTTAAGAACAATTGGGTTTGCACCTGCTGCGACGTTTCTCATACCTTGTTTAATAATTGCATAGGCAAGAACTGTTGCTGTTGTAGTTCCATCACCAGCAACATCATTTGTTTTTGAAGCAGCTTGTCGAATTAATGAAACGCCAGTGTTTTCTAAGTTATCTTTTAAATTAATTTCTTTTGCTATTGTGACTCCATCATTTACAATTTGTGGTGTACCATACTTTTTTTCTAAAACGACATTACGCCCTTTAGGTCCTAATGTTATTGAAACGGCTTCAGCGAGAGTATCCATTCCTTTTTCTAATGCTTTTCTGGCATTTTCTTGATATAAAATTGTTTTAGCAGGCATAGTCGTTATAATAAGTGTAATAAAAATTTACTCTAGAGTGTTCTTACGAACAGAAACTATATTATATATTGACAGAAAACTGAACTCTTTTAATATTAAGTCTAGATTTGTTTAAATCTTATTGCAAATAACTCTTAACTCTACGAATAATATTAAGGTTATTGGATAAAAAAACTGGCTCAGGCTGGACTTGAACCTGCGACCTTGGGCTTATGAGTCCCCTGCTCTAACCAACTGAGCTACTGAGCCTATACAGAAATATAATAACAAATACGAATACGTTTTGGCAACCATTAGCGTTAAAAATAATCATTTTTTGCTCTATAAGTGCCAATGCAAAAGTTTTATTACCCATATTGAAAAAAATTCTTGATAGCAAACCTTAATTGGATTAGTATTATTTAATTTTAACCATATTAAAGTTGTTGCAAACTAGCGAAAAGACGATTAACGGTCTATACTTAAGTAAGTAAATTTTATGGGTCACTAACTCAATGGTAGAGTACTCGGCTTTTAACCGAATAGTTCTGGGTTCGAGTCCCAGGTGACCCAGCTATCTTATTGAAAAGATTTTTTGTTTTGATACCTTTTATTAATTCGGCTCGAAAATGCTTTACTAAATTTAATGTATGGTTTTAATTTTGATTTAAAACATAAAGTCCATTTCATTTTTAGTATATTAAAGACTTTTTATATACTTCGTCGCGTTTTAGTCCCCAAATAATCTGTTGAAGTTTCAAAAGTTTTTATGTTTAATAACATTTCAGAGATACTTTGTAGTAAGATTGAAACTGTTGTTACTTTGGTATTGAATATTATTCAGTAATAAACTTTTTTAAACAATATATAACACTGGCAAAAATCGTGTAAGTATTATAATTTAACACCTTTAAGACTACTACTATTATTACAATGTTGCAGACCTTTTTTCGAGATCCCAATAAACAAATTCTAGCAAAATATGAGCCCCAATTAAAACGAATCCAGAATATCGGAAATCGTTATTCTAAATTTAGCGATAGAGAACTTCAACTCCAAACTCTTGATCTTAAAAACCGATTGCTTAAAGGTCAGCTTCAGGATGATATTATTGATGAGGCCTTTGCATTAGTTCGAGAAGCCACTGATCGTGTTTTAAATATTCGTCACTACGATGTCCAACTAATTGGAGGTTTAGTTTTGAATGATGGAAAAATCGCAGAGATGAAAACAGGGGAAGGCAAAACAATTGTTGCACTTTTACCAACATTTTTAAATGCATTAACAAATAAAGGAGCGCATGTAATAACCGCAAATGATTATTTGGCACGTCGTGATGCTGAATATGTTGGACAGGTACACCGCTTTTTGGGTTTAAGTGTTGGATTGATACAGGAAAATATGACCCCTCTTGAACGTCAGCAAAATTATAGCTGTGACGTAGTATATGTAACAAATAATGAGTTAGGCTTTGACTATCTTCGTGATAATATGGCTTTTACGAGTGAAGAACTTGTTCAACGGCCTTTTAATTTTGCTGTTGTTGATGAGGTTGATTCAATATTAATTGATGAAGCACGTACACCTTTAATTATTTCTGGTCCAAGTGAGGCTCCTACCCAAAAGTATCTCCAAACGTCTAAACTTGCTCCTATATTAAAGCGAGATGTTCATTATTCAGTTGATGAAAAGAATCAAAATGTTGTCTTATTAGAAGAAGGAATTCTATTTTGTGAGCAAGCGCTAAATTTATTTGATTTATATAATCCAGTGGATCCTTGGATTTCGTATATTTTAAATTCTATTAAAGCAAAGGAGTTATTTAAGCTAAACACAAATTACATAATAAATGAAGAAGGTGAGATTGTTATTGTTGACGAGTTTACAGGCCGTACAATGTATGGGAGAAGATGGAGTGATGGTCTTCATCAAGCGGTAGAAGCGAAAGAAAGTCTTGATATACAGGATGAAAGTCAGACTTTGGCATCAATAACTTATCAAAATTTATTTTTATTATACAAAAAACTGTCTGGGATGACAGGAACTTCTAAAACGGAGGAATTAGAGTTTGAGAAAATTTATAATTTAAAGGTTGTTCAAATCCCGACTCATCAACCTATAAAAAGAAAAGATTTTCCTGATCTTATTTATAAAAATCAGTACGTCAAGTGGCAAGCAATTGCTCTTGAATGTGTTGAAATGTACCAACTTGGGAGACCAGTTTTAGTTGGTACAACAACAATCGAAAAATCAGAGTTATTAGCTGCATTATTAAGTGAATATGATATCCCCTATCAATTGTTGAATGCTAAACCTGAAAACGTTGAGAAAGAATCAGAAATTGTTGCTCAAGCCGGATGTAAAAATGCTGTTACGATTTCAACAAATATGGCAGGTCGAGGTACTGATATTGTATTAGGTGGTAACCCAGAAATATTAGCATTATCCATTTTAAAATCCTTATTTAGAGATGTATCCAGAATTGAAAAAACGGATATTCAGAGGAAATTTGAAACAACCGTTAATTTTGAAGAGATTCAAAGTAATTATCTTACTTTAATTAACGAGCTTGTTGATAAAAATAAAAATGAGCAGGAAATCAAGCAAAATCCTCTCTTTAATTTTTATATTAATTTATTGGAAGAACAAAAAGAAATTGTTGCTACTGATAAAGAAAAAATTTTACAGCTAGGCGGACTTCATGTAATCGGAACGGAAAGGCACGAGTCGCGACGAATCGATAATCAACTGCGTGGAAGATCAGGGCGTCAAGGTGATCCAGGTTCATCTCGATTTTTCTTAAGTCTTGAAGATAAACTTTTACGTTTATTCGGAGGGGATCAAATTATCGATTTAATGCAGAATATTGGTTTTCAAGACAATACGCCAATTCAATCCCCTTTATTAAATCAAAGTTTAGAATCTGCTCAGCGTAAAGTAGAAGCATATTATTTTGATACACGCAAACAATTGTTTGAATATGATCAGGCTTTAACGTTACAACGAAATGGGGTTTACATTGAACGTCGTCGAATTTTACAGCGAAAGAATGTTCGAGATTGGATTATTGAATATGCAGAGCGTAGTTTATGCGATTTAATTAAGTATATTAATCAAGTGAATAAAAATGAAAATATTTCTGATATTATAGGTAGTAAGATACAAGAACTCTTAGGTATACCCTTTAAGGTCAGTATCAAAATGAATGACGCCGAAATTAATAAAATTTTTATTCTGTTACAGCAACAATTCCATATTACTTATGATTTAAAGGAGATAGAAATTGAATCCATTGAAAAAGGATTAATGCGGGAATTAGAGCGAACATTTCTGTTACAGCAAATTGATTATTCTTGGAAAGAACATTTGCAAAAGATTTCGTTCCTTCGAGAATCTATACGGTGGAGAGCTTATGGCCAAAAAAACCCTTTAACAGAATACAAGAAAGAAGCGTTTAATTATTTTCTTCTTATGTTAACACGAATCCGACACCGTGTTGTTTATTTTGTATTGCGTTCAAAAATAATTTTAAACTAGCTTTAAATGTTGAAAGCTCAAAAAACATTAATAAATTATGTTTTTTGAGCTACTATTTTTATAGTCCGAATTGGTTACCTCGACGATATTGTAAATATGCGGCAACAAATAATCCTGTGATTGTGCAAGGAACAAGCCCTAGAACAAGTCCTGATAGTAAAACTTCAACCATTTAACGAAATTTTTATTTTAAATAAATTAATCTTTTCTGTTGGTGATAAAACTTTATTAACTAACTTCAGTAAAAAGACTACTTTCGCGAATATCTTCTGCTTCAATAGTTACTAAGTCACCCTTTGTAAGAATTTTATCTCCTGAATTAAACATTCGATTCGCATGCCTCATTCGTGCGGTATCAATTGCGTTGCTAATTGTTCTTGCATTCGCGAATAGGGGTAGTTGCATTCGCTTTTCGATATATTCTAAAAGCGCTGCTTCTGCGTTCGCATCCATACGATATTGCTGTTCTTCGAGAATTAGACGTGCAATCTGAATTAATTCTGTTGGTGTATAATCTGGAAAATCAATATGATTTGCTACTCGAGATGATAGACCTGGATTCGACTCATAGAAACTATCCATTCGATCTTTATACCCTGCAAAAATAACAACAAGATCCTCGCGTTGATTTTCCATTACTTGAAGAAGAATTTCAATTGCTTCAGCCCCATAATCCCTTTCATTATCAGGTTTATATAGATAATAAGCTTCATCAATAAATAAAACACCGCCCATTGCGCGTTTTAATACTTCTTTTGTTTTCGGCGCAGTGTGGCCGATATATTGTCCTACAAGGTCATCTCGTGTAACAGTAATTAAATGACCTTTCCTAATATATCCTAGTTTGAATAAAATATCAGCCATTCGGTTAGCGACTGCTGTTTTTCCGGTGCCGGGGCTACCTGTAAACGACATATGCAAACCAATCGATCCGGATTTCATACCTAATCCTAGATTCTTTCGTAAACGTTGAACAAGTAATAAAGCCGCAATTTCTTTAATACGCGCCTTTACCGGGGCTAGACCAACTAAATCGTTTTCAAGTTGGTCAATAATTTCCTGAATATTAGTTTTATTATACTCTTCTTGTAAGTTTAATGCCATAGCAAACCGACGATTCTGTTTTAGATTTTTAATTTTAAGCTTAACTACTTAAAATAATTCCTTCTTACATACTTAATATTATCATGATTTTTAATTTTGTTACATGCTAATTTTAAATTTTTATTATAAGGTCTAAACACGGCACCATAATAAATATATTATAGACAAAAAATCAATATAAAATTATAATCTTGTTATCCTACTCTATAAAATTAATCGTAACGTATTATGGCAAAAGAAGTTGAATTATACGAAGTGATCTACTTAATAAAACCCAGTTTTACTCAAGATGAGATTACGGCAAAAATGGACTATTATCAAACATTTTTAACACAACAAGGTAGTCAGGTAATGGTTCAAAATCGTGGTAAGCGATCTTTAAGTTATCCAATAAAAGGATTTGAAAGTGCAAACTATATTCAAATGGTCTATTTGGGTAATGGTAACTTAGTTGCAAATTTAAATAAAGAAATTAAACGAGACGAGGGGATTCTTCGTAATATTACTACTCGATTACCTGAGGAGCTTAATTTTGAATAATAAAAATTGTTGTGGACATGTCTACATCGTTCAACTAATTGATTTTTATGTTGGAAAAGCTGTTATTTTCCGTAGTACTATTTTAATAGTAGCTTAAAAAAATTGACAAAAAGTGAAAATTTATGGTAGTTTCAGTATAGTATCACATTTTTATAGCCACTATCGCGGGATAGAGCAGTTTGGTAGCTCGTCGGGCTCATAACCCGAAGGTCAATGGTTCAAATCCGTTTCCCGCTATTTGAATTAAATTGAAATTTAAAAACCTTCTTGTTGACATAGGAGTAATTATTTTTTTTTAAATGCTTGACAATTTCATTCAAAAAAACGTATTATCTATGAGTAGTTAGTGTCTAAAGGAGCACAAGTTTTAATTGGGGTGTAGCCAAGTGGTAAGGCAACGGACTTTGACTCCGCTATTCGTAGGTTCGAGCCCTACCACCCCAGTCTAAGCACTAGTTTTTTTTTACTTTATTGAAACTCATTTAGACAACCGTTTTCACATAAATACATTATTCGCACTAATATTTAACGCCCTATAAAAAATATTTTTAAGATTTGTATAATCTAATAAATCCTCCAATAGAGCATGAC
>MDSX01002796.1_pt1 | contig 10404 bp, 11 predicted proteins | sample 811141 | NCBI WGS metagenome assembly MDSX01 (sample SAMN05326642, study PRJNA326480) | marine metagenome | isolation source: seawater | place: Atlantic Ocean: South East | collected 2010
CTATGGAACGAGTGAAGCTATAAGTATTGGATCAGTTTATGGAAATAATAACTATTATGTAAACGGTAATATAGCGGATGTTCGTATAGTAAAAGGTACTGCAGTCTATACCGCAGAGTTTACTCCTCCTACTGAGCCCCTGACAGCAGTTACAAACACAAAACTACTGATACAGAGTACGGATGCAGGTATTATTGATAAGTCTCAGTGTTGCCCAAGTATAACATTAGCTGGAAATACAAAATCTTCCACTGCTCAAACTAAGTATCTAACTTCATCAATTTATGTAGATGGAACAGGCGATTATATACTTTTAGACGATAGCGGAGATTTACATGATATGTTTGCAGCGGATTTTACAATAGAAGGGTGGTATTATCCTTCTACTACCCCTGGAAATTCCGTTACTGCTGTATTTTCTAAAAGGGCGAATGGTTCTACAACAGGAGGAGTTTTACTTTACTTTGCAGGAGCAGACTCAACCCCAAGTCTTTTAGTAGATACGGGAGGTTCTTGGGGCATAAATTCTGCTTGTAGTTCTGGATTTACAGTAGGGCAATGGAATCATTTTGCTGTAACAAGAAACGGTAGTGCTTTCAAAGTATTTATAGACGGAAGTTCAGTTCTTTCTGTAAGTAGTAGTGCTACCATTCCGAATAATACAGCTAAATTTGGTATTGGAACAATGGGCAACGATGGAAGTTACGCAATGCCCGCAGCTTACTTTAGCGATATTCGAATCACAAAAGGTCTAGCAAGGTACACTTCAAACTTCACAGCGCCGACAGCAGCTTTACAAGGATAATAAAAAAGGGGCTATTGCCCCTTTTTTAATTCTTCTTGAAGAGATATTCCAAATCCTTTTATAGCCATTTCTAGCCTTTGAACTTTTAAATACTCTTGTCGAAGTTGTTCCTGTAGATCCTTTAACTGACTTAAATATCCTATAGCCATTTCTGATAGGTTATCAGGATTAAAGTCTGTAGGAGGCTCATCGCCCTCATCTCGTATATGCTCCTTTCCTTGTTCATACTCCCAGTCTTGCGGGTCGTCTACTAAAGGAATTTCTATATCACTCATCGGAGACTTCTGCCGCCTCTTCAACTTCTTCAGGAGTTGCTTCAAGCTCTTCCTTTAATAAGTTTACAAAGCCAACTCTAGCAACTTCTGAATGCTGCATTTTATTTTGTAGCTGCGCTGTTTTAGCAGTACACTGCTGAATTTGACGTAACAAATGTCGAGCTTTGTCTGAAAAACTATCTAACTCGTACTCAACGCCGTCTACTTTAATTACTTCTTTATCTTCTTCACTCATTTAAATACATCCTGCCAGTTTCCTGTCGTGCTAGCTCTAGCATACTCTGTAGCACGGTTTTCAAAAAAGTTGGTATGCTCAACTGCGTTTAACATATAGTCTAACCAAGGTAACGGGTTTTCTTTACTATGAAATATCTTTTTTAGCCCTAGCCCGAGCAGGCGTCTATCTGCAATATATCGAATATACTCTTTTACTTCTTTTGCGGTTAAATCCGGCACTTCTGCGCCTTCGAAACAAAGATCAATAAAAGCGTCCTCTAGCTCGACGGTTCTTTCTGCAGCACAATAAATCTCATACTTAAGATCATCATTCCATAATTCTGGATTTTCCTGTATAAAAGTACGAAATAGTTGAGACATGCCTTCTACGTGCAGCGTTTCGTCGCGAATAGACCATGTAACAATTTGACCCATTCCTTTCATAAGGTTATGCCTTGGAAAGTTTAGTAGAATAGCAAAAGAACTAAATAGTTGCACGCCCTCTGTAAAACCACTATACACTGCCAGTGTTTTTGCAATATTCATAGGGCTGTCCATTCCAAAATCGGACAAGTGCTCATGTTTATCCATCATTTCTTTATGCTCAAAAAACTTTTTGTACTCATCGTCCCCAAAACCAAGAGTTTCAAGCAGTAATGAGTAAGCTTCTTGATGTACCGCTTCCATTGCAGCAAAGGCGGAAAGCATCATTCGCACTTCGGGCTGCTTGAAAGTAGGTAGATAGTGTTTAGCATACCCGCAACAAACGTCTACGTCAGCCTGTGTAAAAAATCTAAAAATTTGAGTAAGCAGTTTTTTATTACCATCAGTCAAATTTTCTCTATAATCTTTTAAATCGTCAGCAAGATTAACTTCATCGGGAAGCCAGTGCATATGTTGCTGATCTTTGTATTTTTCGTAGGCCCAGGGATAGTTAAAGGGCTTATAGTACTCTCTTTCTGTTAATAAATTCATAATTATCCTTCACACGCTAAACAAGCGCCTTCGTCGACACTTTCGACTACCATTTGTCTCAAGACTTCGTCTGATACTTTTTCTGCTCTTCTGTACGCTTCGCTTCGCAAGTAGTATAGAGTTTTTACTTTCTTTTTCCAAGCCATCATGTGAGTGGCGTGTAGTTCTTGCTTTGACACATTTGCGGGGAAAAATACATTTAAAGACTGACTTTGACAGATATGTTTTTGACGGTCCGCTGCCATATCTATAACCCAACGTTGATCTATTTCTACAGCAGTTTTAAATACATCTTTTGTCCAATCATCTAAAAACTCTAAATGTTGCACAGAACCACCACTTGTAACAATATCCTTCCATACCTCATCTGTATCTAGTCCTAAATCTTGTAGTATTGCTTGCAGATATTCATTTTTTTGCAGAGAGCTTCCACTTTTAGTTTTTTGAGTATACGCGTTAGCACGATATGGTTCAATACTAGGACTGGTGTTTCCACATATAATGCTTGAGGAAGCATTTGGAGCAACAGCGAGAAGATGACAATTACGACGGCCTGTGCCTACTGCATCCAGCGCTTCTCCTCTTTCTTTCGCCAACTGCTCACTTGCAGCCTCTGCGGCGGATTTAATGTGCCAAAAGATCGACATGTTCCGCCCCTTAGCCATAGGAGACTCAAAAGGCACATTATGCCTCTGTAAATAGGCGTGAAACCCCATTGCTCCAAGCCCAATACTACGCTCCCTTTCTGCACTATATTTAGCTTTTGCTAGTTCATTGGGTGCATTTTCTATAAAATAGGTTAAGACATTATCTAGCATACGTACAAGATCCGGAATAAAAGCAGGATCATTGCTCCACTCATCATACTCTTCTAAATTTACACTAGATAAGCAGCATACTGCAGTTCTTGTTTCATTTGTTGGAAGGGTAATTTCACTACAAAGATTAGACTGATGCACTTTTAGCCCCAGATTTTTCTGGCACTCAGGAAGCGCGTCTTGTACAGTGTCCCCAAACATAATATAAGGCTCGCCTGTCTCTACTCTATTTTGAATTAGCTTTACCCATAATGTTTTTGCTGATACAGTTTTTGTGACTGCTCCTGAATGGGGATCAATTAAGTCCCAGCTGTCATCAAAGCCTGGAGTTAACGAAGCTCCTTCTATAAGTTCCATAAAACTATCAGGAATAATAATGCCATGATGAAGGTTTGTAGACTTACGATTAACATCGCCTCCAGTAGGCTTACGCATATCCAAGTATTCTTCAACTTCTGGGTGAGAGATTGGTAAGTATCCCGCATAGCTTCCTCGTCTGGTAACTCCTTGTGAAAATGCAAGCATCTCTGCATCAACTACTTTAAGAAAAGGGATAACGCCGGTAGACTCAGATCCATTACTGGTTTTTGAACCTACTGAGCGTATGTCTCCCCAGTATCCCCCAATGCCGCCACCGACTGAACTGAGAAATGCATTTTCTGTATAGTGATCGGTGAGGCCAGTTCTACTATCATCCACGTAATTAAGAAAACAGCTAATAGGGAGCCCACGCTTAGTGCCCCCATTGCTAAGGATAGGAGTAGAGAACATAAACCAAAGTTTACTGGCGTAATCATACAGTCGCTGAGCGTGCTGTTCGTCATCTGCGAAAGCCTCCGCCGCTCTTGCAAATGCTTGCTGTGGAGAAGTTTCTCCGTTTACTAAGTATCTATCTTGTAATGTTTTTATACTAAATTCTGATAAATATCGGTCTCTCCGAAAATCAATTTGAACGCTCATACAATTTATTCTCTATATCTGGGATATTTTTCATGCCGATAGCATCTTCGCAATACGTCAATATATCCATTAATTGATAATTATACAGCAGTCTTTCTCCGCTTTCATTCAACGACTGTATAAACTTATACTTACTAGGTATTGGTAAAATATTATAAATATCAAGTGCATCTCCGTACTGTTTAATTAGTCCTTCTGCTCTTTTGGGGCCTATTCCTGGAATTCCTGGTACATTATCGCCCTTATCACCTACTAAACACTTTAAAGAGATGTACTCTTCGGGAGTTACATTGTAGTGCGTTTTCCAGTTTTCAAGCGTAACTTCCTTCCTCGTCACATATGAAAACCTACTTACATTTTCTTGTATTAATAAGTCCCAATCTCTATCACTAGACACCATCCAGATAGTGCCTAACTTAAACTTTTCTCTATGCTTTACTAGATACCCTGCGATATCGTCTGCCTCTACTCCTTGATACCTTAGGACTAGATGATTTTCTTCTAAAACCTTTAAAGACTCTTCAAACTCTGAGAAAAACTCCTCAAATGCAATACGATCTTCTTCGCTCTGATCTGCAAATTTTTCTTTTCGATTTTGTTTGTATTCTGGGTAGATAACTTTTCTGTAAGAAGAAGATCCCCAATCTGCTGCTATTATGACTGATTTGCACCTATAAGATTCTGCCAGGCTTTCTACTGTTTTTTCAAAATCATACCTAAAGTCTGTTCTTCCTTGGTGCTTCCATCTAAACGCTAAATTTAAAGCATCAACTATAAGAGTGGAAGGTTCAGTTTGAATTTTTTCATTAAAACTAAATGTCATTTTATAAACCTTACTGTTTTTTCTTGTTTAAGCCACGTTTCTGCTAGTAAGATATAACAGTCTAGCCATTCTATACGCAACCATTCATTTGTAGTTTCTGGCAATAGACTTGTAACTACAAATACAGGGGACCGATTATACTTAAAAAATAATAGAGCTTCTTGCCCGCCGCCTGCAGCTTGCTGTAACAGCTTTATCCACCAACGTATTAAGTTATTTGTCTTTTTTGCCGTAAAAATTTTATCCGATAAAGGAGAACTTTCATAGTTTTTTACTTCTATACAGAACCTGTTCTTCTCATGAGGAACATATAAGTCACCTTTCAAGTATTCTAAGGCTCCTGAATTTGGAACTCTCTCAAACTGAAGATCTGTATGCTCTCTCAACAAGTCTCTTACTAAATACTCACCACGAGCACCTTTTGCTCTACTATCAACCATGCTACATTAATTCCTCTACGGCTCGAAACTTTTCGTGGCTCTCAACTAACTTGCTCACCTGTGTGTCTATAGCTTCTAAAATTTCTGGGTGCTCCCCGATACCTGCAGGACTTAATAAATAAATTTCTATGTTTGCTTCGGCCTCTTTTATTTGTCCAAAATATTTTGCTTTTAGAGCTTCGAGTATTACTTCTTTCATGTTACTTTCCTTATTCAAGCGCACTTACATTATTATGTTTTACTACTTCTATTTTTTCTAGAAGAGGGTGTGTCCATCCGTGACTAACAACATAAGTATTTAAATTTTCCTGCAAAAGAACCTCTACTAACTTTTCTCTTCCTGCCTCGTCTAAAACATTAATTACTTCATCTAAAAATAATATATTAATTCTTGACTTGGATATACTACTCATAAGTTTACGTATAGCAATAAGAGTAGCTGTATTAACTCGGGCAAGCTCTCCGCTAGAAAGGGCAAGTATATCTACAATATTTTCATTGTCTGTAACTTGTACATTTAATTTATCATTTGTAACAATAAACTCTAATGTAAATCTTCCATCCGATAGCTCTGCAAGGTAGTAATTTGTCAGCTCTTCTAGCTCTTTAACAAGATTTTCTATTTTATATGCAAGCAGTCCGTTAGTGCTAAAAGACTTTTTTAGTACTTCAAGATTATTTGCAATGTTTTTTTCAATGTCAAACAGGGCTTGGCTCTCTTTGAGCTGAGCTTGAAACTCTTCTGTTTGCTCAAGAATTACTTGAATTCGAGTATTTCTTCGAGTTATTTTTGAATTTTCCGTCGAGAGGCTCTCCAACTGCTCTTTAGCCGAAACCAATTTAGCTCGTACTCCTGCCAAGCGCGTGTCAAGCTCTCTCTTGTCCAAGACGGCCACTGGGAGATCTCTATCAATACTTCGATAAATTTCTTGCCACTCTCTTTCAATTTTTCTTGCTTCATGGTACTCTGCATTGTTTTGCTTAATTTCTGATATTCTTTGCTTAATTTCATGCTGTCGCTCCTGTGCATGATAAATTTTCTTTGTCTCTCCCTCGATTAGGGTCTCTTTGAAGGCTGCGTCCACGGATTGCTCACAAGTAGGGCAGTGATATCCTAGCTTTGTTAGTTTATTTAAAACTTTTTCAGACCCCGCTACGACCCCGTTGAGACTACCTAGCTCCGACTGAAGAGTATCATAAGATTCTTCGCTCTGTACGCTACACAAGCGTGCCTTGTTTAAGTCTACCTGCTCTAGAAGTTCTTTATACGTGTTATTTTGTATAATTTTTTTATTTTTTTCAGAAATATTTTTAATTTCTAACGAAAGCTCAGCGTAGTCTTTCTCGTCTTCTGCCGTGTAAATTAAAATTTCTTTGAGAGGAAGTATGGATGTATCACTCAATTTATTATCTGAAAGCCACTTTTCAACGGTAGCTACCTGAGCTTCTATTGAGGTAATACTAATACTTCTTTTTCTAGACTCTTCTTTGAACAGCTCGAATAATTTTACATAGTGCTCTAAGTGTAAAAGATCTATTAAAAACTTTTTCCTATTGGTATCGGTTGCAGTAAGAAACTGTAAACTACTATTTGTGTTTTGATATACGAGCTGTGAAAAGGTTTTAAAATCAATACCAATAACTTCTTGCAAGGTTTTATATGTATTAGTCGCCGTATGACTACTAATATCCTCGTTATCTTTGAGTAAACGAAGTTTAATATTTGACTTGCGATCGATGATAACATCATAAAGCGTACTATCCTTTGTAAAAGTTAAGTGTATATGATAGCCATTATTTACATAACGGTTTGGAATGTCTGCTTTTTTTATGCCTTTTGAGTTTTTATTGTACAAAGCCTCTTCGATAATTAAAGGTATAGAAGATTTTCCCATACCATTAGTACCAACTAACTGAGTTACAGTATTACTAGAGAGGTCTAACTCGTTGTCTGGCCCGTAACTAAAACAGTTACTCCATTTCAATTTTTGAAGCGTAATCATTAAATATACCTACTATTTCTGGTATTTTTGTTTCAGATATTTCCAATATGTAAGTTAAATACTCTATTAACTCATCTTGAATACTCATGTCTTTATCAATAACTAAACTTGCTTCTGTACTTCTTTTTATTACTTTTTTATCAAGCAACTCAGTATTTTGTACATTAGCTAGTTCTTGCATATCCCCTTCTATTTCATATATAGTATGATGATACTCTGTAGAAAGCATTTCAGAGGGGTCTGAAACTGTTTTGCGCAGCAACTGAGGAAGCTCAAAAGGCTCCCATATCCAGCTCCAGTTGCTTGAATTTATTAAAAGGTACCCTGTTTGTACCTCATTTCTATGAAACGAAGTTGTCATAGGAGACCCGGGATATACAATATTTCGTTGTGTATTGCTATGAGCATGTAGATCGCCTGCAAAAACAACTGGAAAATCCTCAAACCTATCTAAGTCCACCTCTGGCTTGACATGGGGAGGAATTTCACCACGAACATGAGTGAACAAAGGCTTGCTTTGGTCAAACATTTCAATTGAGTTTTTACGGTGAAGATCCGCATAGGGTAGTATTCCGAATCCAAAGTCATTATCTACATACGAAATATCTAGTACCTGTACAAGAGGGTTAATATCTCTAGATACTTGCTTTAACTGTGTAAAAAATGTTTTGTTCTTTTTTGTTGCTTCATGGTTACCGTCATAGATAACAGTTGGAATCTGCACTTTCCGAATAAACGAAAAATACAGTTCCAACTCCTCCATATTCGGTAGACGGTCAAAAAGGTCGCCTCCTATAACGTGCATGTTACACTGTTTTTCTAAAGAATGTATCTGTTCAAAAAACAATTTATAGCGATTTAATGCCCACTCTCGTGGTACATTTTTTTGACCCAGCTTTAAGTGCCAGTCTGCCGTAAATAAAATCATGGGTTAAACCTTATGACATTTTAAACTCAGCTTCAAGAGCCTCGTCCATATCACCAGAAGCCTCTACTCGAATTTCATCGAGAAGAGTTTTTTGAGCATCGGGGGTTGGGCGAGGCATAACATCATCCATAGACTTTAGCTCAGAGATTGCTGCCATTTCATCTTCGCTCAAAGCTCGTTGCTTGCACTTCAATACTTGAAGCTGATACTCTACATTATAAGGCAGAGGCCCAGTCTTGACGCGCTTGAACTTAATATCCCAGCCAGTCTCGGGATCTGTAGGATCTCCCAAGTCTTCTGCAGCAGTAAGAATAGCCTCAAAGAGCTTCTTCTTAAGATTAATAATCTTAACTTCTCCTTGATCCACACACTGCATAGCGTAGCTCCAGCCACACTTGAGATCGGGGTAATACTCACGAATCCAATCTTTTTCTTTATTATTAAATCGCTCTTCGTTGCGATCAAATGAAAGACACTCAAAAGGAATGTTCTTTCCGTTTTTACCTTCTAGCCAGTATACATATCGTGCAAGTACATCTCCTACGAGACGAACTTCATTATCACCGTCACGATAAGAGTATGATGTGATGCTAGACTTCTTTGCGCCGCCAGCGGCTTTGTTAAAACTTAGTGCCATTTTTCTTTCTCCTGTGGGACTTCTTCATATAAAAAGACAATACTGTCGTTTTCAATATCAAGTAGACTGTTTTCATAAATATAAGTGGGCTCGATTTCAAGTCTTCGAATGTCGAGCGCTGTGTTCCCAGTTGCCAAATAGTCCGTTATCGAACGTAAAGAAGCCGTAGCGAGGTACTGGGCTACCTCGACGTGGCTGTGTTTGTATGAATTATATAGCAAGACGTCGGGGTGTACTAAGAAAGACTCCCCTAAAAAATTCAAGTGACTAAATCTATAAATATTATCATACTTATTAGTAGGAAGCTGATCCGTCACCATCATTTTAAAGATACGAAAAACATCGGAAGCGTCTCCATCTGCCTCTTCAAATATCTTTTTCCAATTATACAATAACATACTATTATACATTAAATTAGAGCTCATGTCAAGAATTATTTTTCTATGTTATAACTGATTAATCTCGTAGCCCTGTTTCATATAGTAGCCCATACGATTCGAAGCTTGACGAGTTGCAGTTTTGCCTTTAAGATGAATATCTACTACTACGGGAGAGGGTTTTCCCTCTTGCTCTCTAATGACTCTTCCGATAAGTTGAGTGAGGAGAGGTTCGTTGTTGATAGGGGTACCGAGTATAAGGACAGAGAGGGCATTAACTGAAATCCCCTCACTAAATATTGCTTGAGTACCAAAAAGTATTTCTTTATCTCCATACATAATTTCATCTATTAATTCCTCCCTTCTTTCGTGTGGCACATCTCCCGTTACACAAATTGCTTTTTCTCCTACTAATACTGCGCAGGTCTTTAGAAAGTGTACACGATCTGATACTACAAGTACTTTATGCCCTCTTGCTGCGTAGTAAGAAGCAAGTAGGGATACGCTATGTGCGTACTCTTCGTTATTTACTAAATTGTTTACTCGGTTTGCCCACGGAATATTTGCACCGTCCATAAAGCGTACTTCGGAGCGATATATAGCAATGCTTGGAGTCATAAAATTTTCTTTAGGAGGCTGAAATAATTTACTCCCAAAGTAATCACGAAAGACTACATGTTTTCCGTCTTTTCGCTCGATTGTGCCGCTGAGCCCAATTTTGTATCTCGCATGGTTACTGTCGATAATTTTTGCAAATGTTGGCGAAGATACATGATGCATTTCGTCCAAGATAATTGTTCCGAACTCTTTTCGGATTTTGTCAATATTTCTGTAGAGTGTTTGGGTATTACCAACCACAATACAAGAATCGGTATTGAAATTACCAGACCCAATAATTCCAGGGGTGATACCATATACTTTTTCAACCTCTTTTGCCCATTGATTTCGTAAAGCTACTGTATGAGTAACTACTAATGTTTTCTGTCCTAGCTTGCCTGCGATTGCAAGACCTGTAAATGTTTTCCCCCAACTTACCCACGCATTGATGATACTGCTATCGTCGAGTTCGTCATAGACGGCTTGTTGAGATTCGCGGAGTACAAACTGAAACTCAGGAAAATCAACAGGAACCATAACCCTCTTGTCC
>MDSX01057700.1_pt1 | contig 10402 bp, 7 predicted proteins | sample 811141 | NCBI WGS metagenome assembly MDSX01 (sample SAMN05326642, study PRJNA326480) | marine metagenome | isolation source: seawater | place: Atlantic Ocean: South East | collected 2010
GACGAGGAGGACGAGGAGGACGAGGAGGACGAGGAGGACGAGGACGAGGATGACGAGTACAGCGACGAGGACGACGAGGACGATGAAGAGGACGATGATGATGACGACGACGGCGACGGCGATGACGACGATGACGGCGACGATGACGACGACGATGACGACGACGACGACGACGATGACGACGACGATGACGACGACGACGACGGCGACAGCGACGGCGACTATTGATTCGACTCAAAAATTCTTGTATTTATACGACATTATTTCGCCGGACGCAGCTCCTCATTCTTACTCTCTGATCACGGGCCCGAGAGGACCCGCCGCGTGCTGCTGGGTACGATGCGTGTGTAGCCGTGCGGATCCGGCGCAGCACCGACTTGGATGGACGTGACCGCATCGTACAGTTTCGAAATTGTGTCGAACGAGCCGAACCTGACCGTCTCCGTCCCGCGGGTGATGCTCTGGATGGGCGTGAGTACCACTGCGGTGCCGCACGCCGCAACCTCCTCAAATGACCCCACTTCGTCCCATGGCACCGGCCGCTCGACGACCTCCAGGCCCATGTCTGCCGCCGCCTGCATGACGACTCTCTTCGTGCACGACGGCAGAATCGAGGGCGACTTCGGCGTCACCAGCTTGCCGCCCACGACAGCGAGGAAGTTTGAAGTCGAGAATTCCTCGATGAACCTGCGACGGGGATTTGAGCCGTCAAGAGCGGTGGCGCGCGCGCGCGGTGGCGCGCGCAGTGGCCGCACTCACTTGCGCTCCTTCGCGTCGAGGTACAGGCAGACGGGAAAGCCCTTCTTCTTCGCTTCGGCGCTCGGATGCACGTCCGGCGCGTAGTTGCCCGCAGCCTTGACGTGGCCGACGCCAGCTGGCGCCGCGCGGTCGTGCTCGTCGACGACCAGCGCGTCGATCGCCTGCAGTCCACCCTTGTAATACGCCCCGACTGGCGTGCTGATCACACAGAACGAGTACTCGGGCGCGGGCCCGAGCCCGATTGCAGCCCCGTGGCCGAAGAGGAATGGGCGGAGGTACATCGAACCACCGTACCCATGCGGCGGCACGAAGTCGAGGTTGTCCTCGAGCACGCGGTCGATCGCTTCGTCGAACATCTCCGGCGGCACGACCGGCATGTGCAGTCGCTCGCACCCGCGCTGGAGGCGCGCGGCGTTCGCCGCTGAGTTGAAGACCCGAACGTGGCCGTCAGCGCAGTGGTGTGCCTTCAGGCCCTCGAAGATTCCCTGCCCATAGTGCAGAACGTTCGACAGCCCGTGGATGTTCAGCATGAAATCGGAGGACACCGTTGCAGCGCCCCACGACCCATCCTTCCAGTGGTACTTGACCATCGATCGCGTGGGGGTGAAGTCGAAGCCGAGCTTGGCGAAATCGATCCCCTCGGCCGACGAGCTCATCCATCGCCGGAAGAGAGAAGCCGGTCGCCGGGAGAGCGATCTCATGCTGTCGGAGCTCGTACTGCTGAATTCCTAGCGCCTCGCTTCACGGCGCGAACAACAGCTGTGAACAAAAATGCGAAGAAGGACGGCACCTGTGCGCGTCCTGGTGAAAGACTCTTCCCTGAGCCGTAATAGTCTGAGATGCCCAACTACGCCCGTCTCGACGCGCTGATCAACAGCAGCGCGGTACAGGACCAGCTGGAGGCACTGATGGAGATCCAGGCGCTCATACCGCTCGAGTGCGAGGACGACTCTTCGAAGCTCACAAGCTTTGCGAATTTTTTGCGCCTTCCGTTCGGCTCTTCGTCCGACCCGCAGGTGCTGGCGCATGCATCGCGAGCCCTCGGGCAGCTGGCGCAGCTGGGCGGGAACGAGGCGGTCGAGCCGGAGCTCAAGCGCGCGCTGCAGCGCCTGAAGGTGTGCAACCGCCTCGACTCCGCGGTGCTCGTCGTGAAGGAGCTCGCGCAGCACGCCCCCACCCTGGTCTACGTCCACGTCGCCGACGTGATCGAGCACATATGGGCGGCCATCCGCGACAGCCGCGTGCCCGTGCGCGAGGGCGCGGCGCGCGCGCTCTGCGCATGCCTGGAGCTGATGGCGGGACGCGAGAGCCGCTCGCGCGCCAAATGGTACGACCGCGTCTACGAGGAGGCACGGGCGGGCTTCGACGCGGGGTCGGTGGAGGCCGTGCACGGGGCGCTGCTCACCACCACGGAGCTGCTCGGCGAGTCCGGGGCGCCCCTGTCGGAGGCGAAGCTGCGCGACGTCTTCGACCTCGCGTGGGCGCACCGCGAGCACCGCGAGAAGCTCGTGCGCCGCGCTGTCGTCGCGCTGGTCCCCAAGCTCGCCGAGCACTGCGCGCGCTCGCCCCACGCCGGCGCGCTTTTCGTCCAGACGTACCTCTCCATGACGATCGCGCACCTCCTGAACACACTGCGGACATCCTCTTCCGACCTGCGAGAGGCCGCCTTCCTGGCCATCGGCGATACGGCGATCGCCACCTCACGCTGCCCGCGCCGAGCGCTCCTCTCCTCCGCTTCCGTCGCGAGTGGCGGCGGCCGGAGCCCCGACGCCGGCGGGCCCTCCGCCGACGCGCCGCCGCTGCCACGCTCTCCGTCGCCGAAGGCACCGAAGGCGGCGACGGCCGACGAGAAGGCGGCGAAGGGAGTCGGCTGGCTTCTGCGCGGGTACAACCGCTCGAGCGCGGCGACGCCGGCGTCACTCCGCCCACCGGTCGACTACCCGCCGCTCTCGCCCCGCTCCTCGGACGGCGATGGCGGTAGCCGCGTCGGACGCCGCTACTCGGCGTCGCACCCATTCCTTCCGTTCGTCGCCGGGGTGCTCAAAGAGGTGAGGGAGAGCCTCACGCCGTCGAAGAGGGGGCCGAGCAAGCGGGCGGCGTACTGCGCCGAGGCGATCGTGTGCGTGGCAAAGCTCGCCGAAGCGCTCGGCGAGGAGCTGGAGCCGCAGTGCGAGGACCTCTATCCGCACCTCTTCTCGCACGGCCTCTCGGAGAAGCTTCGCGCCTCGTTGGTGCTGATGGCGACGCACATACCCTCGCAGCTGCATGCGCTGCAGCGGCGCGTGCTCGATGCCGTCTGCCTCGTGCTCGCCCGCTGCCCCTTCAGCGAGTGGCAGCGCCTCTCGCCTCACGAGCGCGCTTCCGGCTGCGCCGCCGCCGCGTCTGAGTCCCACGACGACGCAGCGGTCGCGCAGCAGGTGACACTAGCCCTCCAGACCCTCGGCGCTTTCAACGAGGGCGACTGGTCGGGGCAACCCCAGGTCCTCGCTTTCGTGCACGAGTGCGCTTCTTGCTTCCTTGACTCGGATGAGGTCCGCTTCGCGCCGCGAGCACCGCCTCCTCCTCCTGCGGTCCCTCTTGTCGTTGTGGCGCCATCGCCGCCGTCGCCCCGCACCACTCCCCCCACCACCCCCTCCCCCTCCCCCACCCCTTTCATCTGCCCTCGCCCTCCTCCTCGCACTCGCAACTCCCCGCTGATCAGGTGCACGTCCGCCGTGCTGCCGCCGAAGGGTGCTGTCGGCTACTCCTGCACGCTTCGCAGCGATCCGAGGAGGCGGAAGGTGAGGAGGGTGGCATCCCCGGGAGCGGCGGCGACGACGAGCTACCCGCGACGCTCGTTAGTGGCAGCGCTCCCTCCTCGTCCCCCGGGCGTCTGCTCCCCCCGGCAAAGTCTTGGAAGTACGCGCCTCCGCCGGGCGGCTCTGGCAGCGCGGTCTGCGACAGGCGAGCCACCAGCGTCGTGGCCTGGCCCGCCCCTGCCACGCCTCGTGGAACCGGCGGCGGCGGCGGCGCCGGACTGCGCGAGCGTCAGGCGCGCTTGTGCGCGGAAATTCTGCAGAAGGTGCTCATCGCCGGCGTGGTTGACCCGGACGGCGAGATCCGGCAGCTCGTATGGCACGCGCTTGGCACGTGCTTCGACACGCAGCTTGCGCATCCAGATGCGCTCCGCTGCATATTCATGGCGCTGAATGACCAGATTTTCTCCATACGTCGCGCAACGATCTCGACGCTCGGCCGTCTGTGTCGCATCAACCCGGCGCACGTGATGCCGTCAATGCGTGCGATGCTCATGCAATTGCTCACGCAGCTGGAATACTCGACGAGCGCGCAGCAGCGTGAGGAGAGCGCGATGCTGCTCGCTGCGCTCATCGAGGGCGCGCAGGAGCTGATCCAGCCGCACGCCACCGCGGTACTCCAAGCTCTCCGCCCGCGCCTCGCCGACCCGTCCGCCTCGGTCGCCGCGAGTGTGCTGTCGGCGCTCGGCTGTCTCGTCCTCGTCGGGGGGGAATCGATGCGCCAACTGGCGCCGCTCCTCCTCGCGCCGGTCGTTGATGCGCTGCGGGATGAGTCCTCTCACGCGCGACGTCGCTCGGCGCTGACGGTACTTGCGCAGCTCGTGCGCGCCACCGGCGACTCGGCGGCTCCGTATGCAGAGTATCCCGAGCTGTTGCCGACGTTGCTCGCGTTGCTGCGATCTGAGCGGCAGCCTGAGGCGCGCGCGGACCTGCTTCGCGCGCTCGGCGTGCTCGGGGCACTGGATCCGGTCACGCAGGCCCGGATGCGCGCCACAGCTGCTGCCGCCGCGGGAAGTGGTGACGACAGCAAGGCGGCGAACGAATCTTCGGCTCAGCCGAATCTCGCTGACCCGGAGTTTTACCACACCGCAGCAGTGAGCGCACTCACGCGCGTGCTGCGCGACCCTTCGCGCTCGAAGGAGCACCGCGAGGCGACGCAGGCGCTCATCTTCATCTGCACAACGCTGGGCGTGCGCTCCGCTCGGTACCTGCCGCATGTGGTTCCGCTGGTCGCGCGCGCGATCGAAGCGGCTGACGTGCGGCTGCGCGAGTTTCTGTTGCAGCAGCTAGGTGTGGTGGTCGGCCTCGTGAAGGGCGCGATCCGGCCACACGTGCCCACGCTGCTCGCGCTCATTCGTCGGTTCTGGAAGCCTGGCCACGAGTCAAGCGAGAAGCTGCAAGGACACTGCGTCGAGCTTCTCGACCGAATCACCGTCGCGCTCGGCGGCGACTTCAAGTTCTATCTGCCCGAGCTGCTCCCGATGCTCCTCGCCGTTTTTCACGACGATCGCTCTGCTTCTCGTCTCAACACGCGCAAGGTCCGCTGCGATTGCACGAGCGAGAATTATGCGCCAGGCCACCTCGCCCTCCCCACTCGCCCCGAAGCCTGGCCTCGCGTGGCCATCCTCGCAGGTACTCAAGGTGCTCGAGGCTTTTGGCGACTCGCTGGACGACTTCTTGTACATGGTGGTGCCCGCGCTGATCCAACTGCTAGAGAGCCCGGACGCGCCTGTCGACGTGCGGAAAGACACGCTTGCGCGGCTCGGCTCGCTGTGCAACCAACACGACTTGGCGACGCTCGCCTCGCCCCTCGTGCACTCGCTCGTCTTCGTGTTGGGCCAGCCCGAGCTCTCGCGGCTGTTCCGCGACGCTGTCACGACGCTCTATTCCCTCGCGTTCCAACTCGGTGCCGACTACCTCATCTTCGCGCCGACGGTCGGCTCCGTGCTACGCCGCTCGGGCGTGCGCGACGAAAAGTACGAACGGCTCGTGCTGATGCTGACGCAAGACGAGCCGGTGCGCGCCGACCCGCTCATGGCGCCGGAGGGGCATCGCCTCGCCCTCAACACGCGCCGGCGGCATTCCTCAACGGAGATTGCCGAGACGGCGGCAGTCGCCGCGATACGAGCGACCGGTGGCGGCGCGAGCGGCGATGCTGGCGTGGCCAAGCGTTTTGTCATCGACCAGCGCAAACTCGCGCGCGCGTGGGACGCACGCCACCGCGCGACGACCGAGGACTGGAGCGACTGGATGCGCGCGTTTGCTCTTGAACTGCTGCGCGAGTCTCCGTCCCAGGCGCTGCGCGCGTGCGCCGCGCTTGCTGAGCGCAATCTCGCGCTGTCGTACGAGCTGCTCAACCCGGCTTTCTTTTCGTGTTGGGAGGGGATGAGCCGCACGGCGGTGAGCGGGCAGGCGGCCGGCGAGCAGCCGCTGCCCAGTATCGAGGCGCTCGTGGCGAGCCTACAGATGGCGATGGAGTCTGAGCAGATGCCAGCACAGCTGCTGCAACGTGACGTGGCCGCCCCACATCTGATGCCACATCCGCATTTTCACGCCGCATCTACCTATCCCATCCGCATCTGACCCCGCTCTCCGTTGTGGCAGTGCTACTCAACCTCGCCGAGTTTATGGAGCGCGCGGAGCGACCGCTTGGGATTGCATGGCGGTCACTGGCCAAGCTCGCCGGCGCAGCAAACGCGTTTGCGAAAGGACTTCACTACACGGAGCACCTGCACTCGGAAGGTCACGCTGACATTGCGTCGCTCATCTCCCTCAACGGTCGGCTGGGGCAGCACGACGCCGCAAAGGGAATCCTCACGGCCGCCGAGGGCGCGCAACGTTTGCGTGGCGCGAACGCCGCCACGGACGGCGCCGAACGCACAGAATTGGGCGCACAGCCGAAGGAACTCACCTTCGACCTGCTGGCGACCAGTCCCGAGTTGGACTGGAAGCGAGCATTGCACGCGTACGAAGTCCGGCAGGAGGAACAACCCGACTCTGTCGCCATTGCGCTCGGCCGCATGCGGTGTGCCCGCCTCCCCCCCTCCCCCCTACACCACACTCCTCCTGGCCTTACCTCCCCCTCCCACCAGGTGCCTCGCGTCGCTAGGACGCTGGGCTTCGCTGTCTGCGCTCTGCGAAGAGACGCGGCGTTCCGAGCAGCTGCCCGATGAGAGGTCCTGCGTCGCAGCACACGGGGCGACCGCAGCGCTCAACCTGGCGGTTTTCGCCGCAGAACCCGCCGCCGCCGTGCCGCACTGGCGCGCGATGCGTCGGTACGTCGAGGCGATGCGCCCCGGGTCCTTCGAAGCGAGTGTCTGCTCTTCGATCCTTGCATTGCGCGCCGAGATGCTGGACCGGGCCCAAGCGCACGTCGAGGCCGCGCGCCGCGCAGTCGATGCCGAACTGACAGCTCTGGTGGAGGAGTCGTACGAGCGCGCGTACCCGATCATGGTGCGGCTGCAGCAGCTGGCTGAGCTCGAGGAGGTCATCGCGCACCGACGCTCGCCGGCAATGCAATCGACGGCCCACCTTGTGCGACTCTGGCGCTCACGGCTGCAGCGGTGCGAGGCTTCCGTCGACGTGTGGAAGCAGTTGATCCCCGTCCACACGCTTGCGGTCCCGCCGACTGAGAACTTGGAGGGGCTGCTCAAGTTCGCGCACCTGTGTCAAGACAACCAGCGACCGACACTTGCACTGCACACACTTCGCGCGTGCGGAGCGCCCGCCGACTCGCCGAGTGGCGATGCGAGTTCCGCAGCCAGCGCGTGGCTGTCATGCCCCGTGCAGGTCGCCCTTGCCTACCTTTGCCACATGTGGGATGACGGGCAGCGCGCTCCAGCTGTCGAGGGGCTGCGCACCTTCCTCGCGCTGCACGGCCGCCCGCGTGCGGGCCTACAGACTGAGGGACGCTCGGACGGGCATGTGGACCTCGCAGCCAAAGGCTGGATCCGTCTGGGGGAGTGGGAGCGGCTGCTGCTCGCGGAGGAGGGCGGCGATTTCGACGGCGTGCAGCTGCAGTCGCATTTTCAGCGTGCGACGCAGCTCGACCCATCGTCCTATCTTGGTTGGCACGCGCTCGCGATGGTCCACTTCGAGATCGCGCAGACGCGCGAGCAGAAGGCACGTCCCGTCCCTCGCTCTGCCACCTCACCCCCCGTCCTCAAACACACACGTGCAATGGACACACGCTCCCGCCGCCTGCGGGCCTCCCTCTCGACGCAGGCGCGGCTCTCCGATGTCGTCGAGGCCCAGTCGGCGGTGGCAGGCTCCGCGGTGCCAGCGATCCAGGCTTTCTTCAAATGCATCGCGCTCGGCGCTTCGGGACGCTCCCTCCAGGACATCCTGCGCCTGCTAACTCTGTGGTTCAAGCACGGCAGCGAGCCGTGCGTCGACGAGGCGATCGCCGCGGGCGTGGAGGCCATGTCTGTGGACACGTGGCTCGCAGTCACACCGCAGATCATCGCGCGGATCCACCACCCAGATCACCTGATTCGACGCGCTGTGCGAAAGCTGCTCGCGCATCTCGGCCAGGCGCACCCGCAAGGGATTGTCTACCCGCTCACCGTAGCGGCGAAGGCTCACAATCCGCTGCAGCACGAGGGCGCAAAGGAGGTGCTGGACCGCATGCGGCTCAGCTACGACACGCTTGTGCAGCACGCCGAGCTCGTGTCGGCGGAACTGATCCGGTCGTCTATCCTCTGGTCGGAGATGTGGCAGGAGGCACTCGAGGAGGCGTCGCGGATCTACTTCGGCTCTGGCCACGTCGACGAGATGCTGCGGCTGCTCGCGCCGTTGCACCGGCTCATCGAGCGCGGCCCTGAGACGCTCAGCGAAGTGACTTTTAAGCAGGCCTTCGGTGGGCACCTGCGGCAAGCGCACGAGTGGGGAGTCCGCTGCCAGCGCACGCGTGACCGAACGGACCTCAACGCAGCTTGGGACCTCTACTATCACGTCTTCCGGAAGATAAACAAGCAGGCCGCCAAGATCAACGCGCTCGAGCTCGGCACGGTCTCGCCCAGGCTGCTCGACGCGCGCGAACTCGAGGTGGCGGTGCCCGGCACGTACACGCCGTCCGAGCCCATCGTGCGCATCCGCTCGTTCGCGCCGTCGATGGTAGTCATCACGTCGAAGCAGCGCCCGCGCAAGATCTCGCTCGAAGGCGGCGACGGCGCCGAGCACACGTTTCTGCTCAAGGGGCACGAGGACCTGCGGCAGGATGAGCGCGTGATGCAGCTCTTCGGCCTCGTCAATTCGCTCCTCGTGCACGAGCACGAGACGCGCTCGGAGCTCTCGATCCATCGGTACTCGGTCATCCCGCTCTCGCCCAATTCGGGGCTCATCCGCTGGGTGCCGAACTGCGACACGCTGCACTCGCTCGTGCAGGAGTACCGCCAGCAGAGAAACATCCCGCTCAAGATCGAGCATCAGCTGATGTGCCGGATGGCGCCGAACTCCGGATACGACCTGCTGCCGCTTGTGTCCAAGGTGGAGGTGTTCGAGAATGCGCTCCACCGCACGACGGGGAAGGACCTGCAACAGGTCCTCTGGCTCAAGTCGGTATCCGCCGAGCGGTGGCTCGAGCGGCGCACCAACTTCACGCGCTCGCTTGCAGCGATGTCGATGGTGGGTTATATCCTCGGCCTGGGAGACCGGCACCTGTCGAATCTGATGCTCGAGCGCTTCTCGGGGAAGGTGCTGCACATCGATTTTGGCGACTGCTTCGAGGTGGCGATCCACCGCGACAAGTTCCCCGAGACGGTGCCGTTTCGGCTGACGAGGATGCTCGTCAACGCGATGGGCGTCAGCGGGACCGAGGGCAACTTCCGCTGCACGTGCGAGTCGGTGATGGGCGTGCTGCGTCGGCACAAGGACTCGGTGATGGCTATGCTCGAGGCGTTCCTGCACGACCCCCTCATCAACTGGGGCGTCGGCGTCGTTGCGAAGGAGAAGGATGCGCGTGCGGGGCAGCCTGCGCCGGCGGAGGACGCGAAACCCGCCGCTGACTTTCTGCCAATGCAGGTCGCCGCGCGCATGGACCGCAACATCGGGTCCGTCATCGAACCTTCCCGCCATCATCACGCCGGCTTCTTTGAGGACACGCAGAAGGACGACCACCTGATCGACGCACAGGCAATCAAGGTCGTCCGCCGCGTCAAGTCGAAGCTGGCCGGCGCCGAAGAGGAGTTCAAGCCGCACGGCACGCCGCTTGTCGTGAGCGACCAGGTTGCGCGCCTCATCCACGAAGCGCAGAAGATCCCGTCGCTTGCTGTCATGTACCAAGGCTGGTGTCCGTGGCACTGACAAAAAAGCGCCCCGCGTCGGCACGGGAGGTGGGCGCAGCGCGTGCAACCACCCTCGCCAACGCCTCGTCTCTCCGCGAACTTCTTGAGGAGGCGCCTCCCCTTCTTGCACTCGAGCCGCTTCGCCTACGCGCGGAAAGCGACGCTGCACCCATGAAGTACCTGTGTAAGGTACGGCTCGCGTACTGCGAGCTGTACTAGATGAAGTAGCAGAGCAAAGCAGCCGGTCCTACTTTATAGTACAGCTCTATCGACCCTGATCCCTGTCGGTGTGCGGTATCCCAGCTTTATTTGCACCGAGGCACCGACAGATAGAACAAGGACTAAGCGATTGACTACGCTTTTTATCGAGAGATAGGACCGGATTACGCACACGGCGCAGCTTCGCCGATTTCTCAAGCACGAAGCAGCAGAGCGGATGTGCGTAACCGGATTAGCTCCTCCTCAGCTTCTTTCTTTGGCGCTCAGCGTCTTTCTTCGTGGTGCGCGCGATTGCGGCGGTTCGTTCTTCGGCGTGGGTCATGAGGCGCCCAGGTCAGATACTGC
>MDSX01032263.1_pt1 | contig 10400 bp, 12 predicted proteins | sample 811141 | NCBI WGS metagenome assembly MDSX01 (sample SAMN05326642, study PRJNA326480) | marine metagenome | isolation source: seawater | place: Atlantic Ocean: South East | collected 2010
AAAGCCAAAATCATGAGAAGTATGAGAAGGCAACACATACAAGATGTAAGGAAAGTCACCCCACCAGTACCCGCTGCAGCTCTTTTATCACTGGTGACCCTGGCTGGGTTAAAATAAGCCAAGGGGTTCGTTTTGAAATCCTCAAAAGATGCTGGAGGTGGTGGTCTGTCATCTATAGGATTACCGTCTTTATCAACATCTCCTTCACTCCCACATTCCATTGCCTGACCGATGTTAACCTCACCACCGGTTACATCACCAATATCAATAGTTTGCTCACATACAGTAATTGTATTATTACATACAGCTGGTACAGCATCTGGTAAAAAGAATCCACTACCCGCACAAGCTGTACCATTAAAACATCCAGTAGACTGATTCTGTAAGCTAAACTGTGTTCGCGCCTTTTCCGGAATACCGTTAAAAGTACTCGCAACCTTGCTACATCCAGGGAGAGTGGGATTTTGCAAACAGTACGTCACACCCCCAGGTTGGGAAATATTAATACATTTACACTGATTCGCTGTTGGGTGTTTTTTGCAATATTCGACCCCCTTTCTCTGAGCGTTCGCCGTGCTAATTTTATCCTCTATGAGATCGAAACACGTACTACCATTACTATGAACCTGTTTCAATAAATTCTCAATTTTATGACAATATCCCTGACCCTCAGTATTTTTATTATGAACTTTTATACCCCATACAAGTTGGTCCCATATACTCATCGCCGTGCCTTGGTAATTATTAATAGTTGCATTCGTATACCTTTTATCACTGGACATTGTTCGTAACGTTCCATCAGTTGGATTATTCCACTCACACTCCAAACCTAAACCGTCCGGTGGGAGACCCGCCCAACCATGGTGTTGGTGTATGTATCTTCTATTTGTAGCTTTTACAGGCGCGTTGTGAGCACATGGATTTGAGCCTCCACCAGCATCAACGTAATCACCACAAACACTCACCGCGCGACACTGACTCCCTCCACCCCTATCAACTTCGGCTGATCCATAAAGGATTTCGCTCGCATTGCGGCAGTAATTATCTGTAATAAACCCGTTACATGAATTTGGAGCCCTATTGTAATCTTTCAATCCTTTAACATGTACCCAAGTCGTAGGCATGGGATCTTATATTAATCCAAGAAATTATTGTGGTTTGTTCTTGGCCTTCTTAGCCTCCTTAATTTTCCTGACAATTTCAAAAACATCATCGTTGGGGCTGATCTTTTCTTCTGTGTACTTTTCATATCTCGTAAACAGTATGTAAAGTGCGAGAGCGGCAATTACACCGTAAATAATGTTCTGGTTCTTCATTTATACTAAACTAATATTTTTTACACATCCATTGTTAAATTAATAAGAGTTACACGATCGTCTCTCTGAGCAGCACTGTAAAACTTGGATAGAATAACCTGATCCGTTGTTAATTTTTCTACCATAATTTTAATAACTTCGGGATCCACTTTATCTGAATCTATAAGATAATCATCGAGTGCTTTCTTATCTTCTCCTTCGTATAATTCTCTCCTGTGCTTCATAGACAACCAAATAATTATTATGATGATCGACAGAGTTAATAGAAGTCTGTTCAGTTTCATTTGAAATACAAAAATATTATTTTCTCAGACCATTGTAAAAAACCATGGGAGGAGGAGGTACACAAACCATTAATCAAACCTTTAACATGGATATTTTGAATGAAACTATTAATGAGACTATCGTTAATACTGCGACTACACTTTCCGCATCTATGTCCAATGTTCAGAAGGTGACGGTGCGGATTGGTGAGATGGGTCCTAAGTGCAAGGCTGATTTTACCCAACAAATTGACGCTAAATCACAAACTAGTGTAGAATTAGAATCAGATGTCGCTCAGATGGTCAAAAGTAAAGTAGAAGCTGATTTACAAGCCTCGACTGATGCAGCTATGGAAAAGGTTACAGAAGCAGGTAACATGCAGTTTGGTGATAAACAGAATATGAACCAAACAATTAATATGGAACTTAAAAATATTATAAAAAATACTTTCAAGACTGACACTTTAAGTGAAACTATATCTGAAGTTGTAAGCTTACAGGATGGTTTAATTGAAATTAAAAAGTGTAATGGTACGATTGACTTCTCTCAAAATATAGTAGCGGAATTACAAGCTAACGCTATTACAAAGTCTCTTTCCGAGCAGCTGAATGCTAGCGAAACAATGAGTAAACTCGCTGCAGCCGCGAGTGGTTCTCAGAAGACTGAGAATAAGGGTATTGCCGATATTGTTGATTCTATCGGTAATGCTTTCAACGGTCCTTTAAAATATGCTATGATCGCTTCCGTGGTGTGTTGCCTGGCTATCGTTGCGATGGTAGTTGCTATGGCTCTTTCCCCAGGTGGGCAGAAGGGTATGAGCAAGGGTATGGGTGGTATGGGTGGTATGATGAAGGGTATGAAAGGTCGTAAGTTCTAAAATCCGTTGGTAATAATTCCATCAACTCTATATCTATACATATATTCCAATTCTTCGTCTTCCTTATGTGTATAAGTATAAACCTCAATATCTTTACTCTGACAGTAGTGTACAAATGCGTGATCTAAACATGTCCAGTGAAGAATAACTGCGGTTAGACCCATAGTTATCAATGGAAATTCGCTCATGTGAAAAGTTGTTTCAAAAGTTGATCCTATATTGAAATGATTGGGTAGACTGTATATTATTTTACGATTGAAACTACAGAATAATATGTTGTCGGTTTGTTCATTTTTATAAAAGGTGCAAAGTGATTTAACTATATTGAGATCAGACCCCTTTATATCTAAAATTAGAAGTACCTTTCTTATTTCGGGTATCTGTTCATAAACATCACTAAGTGTACACATCCCATGCTCTCTCACTTTATCTATATTCATATCTGATATATATTGACATTGAGTATATACATCGTGATACAAAACGAGCTCACCCGATCCACAAAGTTGAACATCAATTTCAACACCATCGTAGTCTCTATGGATAGCTTCCCTTATACCTTCAATGCTATTATCCTTGTACTTTAGGGAGTATCCACGATGGGCAATGCACTTCATTAACTTAAAGGTATATTTAAAGATTTATGTAATGATTCTAAGTATTGATGTTGGTATAAGGAATTTGGCTATGTGTTTACTTGACGACGAAAATGGTAACATTGTGAGGGAGTGGGACGTTTCCGGTGTTCCACCCGAACACAAAGATGGAGTCTATGTCTCTTTATGTAAACACTTAGATGAGAGACCATGGGTCCTCGGAGCTGAAACTATTCTCATCGAGAAGCAACCTGATCGTAACAAGAAGATGATATCTGTTATGCACTTCCTACATGCCTATTTTATCATTAAATGCCCTCAAGCAGAGACGATACTATACGACGCTCGTCATAAGATCCCAGATGTCGCGGGACCTGGTAAGGCACAGTACAATAAGAGAAAGAAAGTTTCCATAGAGAGATGTGAAGCCTTTATAAGGAGTGGACCCACTAACGCACATTGGTTAGATACCTTTCTCAAATCAAAGAAGAAAGATGACTTAGCTGATACAGTAATGCAAGCTCTCTCATTTGTGAATAGGGTTGAGGTAAAAAGTACAAAGAAACCCAAAAAGTCTACAAAGTTAGTCGCTCGCAAACCCAATGAGAATCAGAAGAGGACAAAGTATTCAAAGTCAAACTTGGCATGGATTTATCTTAATAAACCTGATTGTGAAGTCCTTGAGAACAACAAAAGGTTTATGAAGGATCTTAAGAGATACTACAGAGACATAGGTGATTTGGTGAAGGAAATTAACACAAAATAATTTATACGTATTTTTTTACTATTTTTTTACTATTTTAAAATCATACAAATCGGCTATTATCTCCGGCATAACATTAAAAGAAATACTAACACGTTTATCAGCATTATTAAAACAGTAGTTGTGTCCAATGTGTGATTCCCATAATAATAACTGTCCTTCATTTGGTTCAACGTCATACCCCTTTCTTTTTGATGATCCACCCCAATTGAAGCCATGTTCTACCGTGGGATTTAAATTTAAATATGGTCCCGAAGCGTATATTCCGTTTTTTTCAGGATTCATAAAATTAATAGGTGCATGCATTCCTTTTACAAAATTAACATAATATGTTCCGGATATAATAGAGTTTGCATGATTATGTGGTATTTGAAAACCACCTTTTGGACATTCATTCATCCAACACGAAGTGATGATTACATTCTCACATTTAAGTCCGAGGGTGTTATTTATATAATCAATACTACACCCTTTAATCCAACCATGAAAAGCTTCAAAACCCGGATAATCAAGTATTGATTCATTACTATTCTTAGGATCAAAATAATGTGTTAAATGATAATCATCATCATAAGATACATGATCTTTACTGTTAATAATATTGAAACATGTATATTTTAAACGTTTTTCATATTCATTTGGAAATATATAAGATCCAATTTTTTTCGGGAAAATGTTAATAACATCGGATCTTCCGAACTTATCACCCAACATATATACCACTGGTTAAAATTCTTTAACTTTGTGGTATTCTCATGAAGTAACTTTTGTTATTTTAAAGATACACAAACCGGGTACTCTTTACCCATGTGCTGAACCTCGGATTTTTCACCAGGTATATGTTCATAACTTTCAGACGGCACCGCGCGCCCGAAGTCACGGATCTCCAACGCGCCCGGCTCGAAGACCATTAAATCATCTTCATCATTCGTGAATACTCCTTGTTGTATTCGAGTATCGCTACCAGCTTGGACATTTCGGACTATCTTTTGCCCGGCTTCGGATTCTTCGATCCCCGTTGCCGTAACCTTGCATGGGAAGTCTTTCGGAACCTTATTATTATGAACTATGAATGGTATAGTGTATTTATATTCATCTTTAACTTCATTTCCACAATGTGCATACGACCAATGTGCGGGTGAAAGCATGATTTTGCCAACTTCTGGTTGAATCTTACGTCCATTTATAAACTCTGTGCATCCACTACCTTCACTCAATGTATTTAGATACAATATTCCAAAAAGATAAGATTCAGTCATACTATCAAAATGCCATCCGTATTTTACACCTCTACTTTGTCTTTGTATACTATATCCACCGTCACATGTACCATGTTGTTCTATAGAATTTAGAATAGCCTGAAATGTACGTAATTTTTGCTTATTTTCAGGATGTTCCGGTCCGGGATAGTCCTCACTAAGACATTGAGTGTACTTTTCAACGGCTGTTATTATATATTTTACCATAATCTTATCTACATCTCTCCACACTGGTACCCCTCTACCGGTTATTCGTACTTCAGTAGAATCTTTGAGAGTTTTATCTGTAATATATTTCCCACCATAATTCATTACACCTACGAACTTTTCTGAGTCTTTTTCAAAGTTATCTATGATAAAATTGCATAACGATTCAGGTACATGACCCGGAAGTTCCATAACTAAATCGTGGTGATTCCGCATCTATTAAAATTATTACTACTACCTTTAACCAGGTTAAGGAATTGAGAGGAACTAAAAATATAAGCCTAATGCAGAAAAATGTATTGGATCATGGATTTGTTCGCCTCGTTGACTACATGCCGAGACAAGATTTGGACTCGTCAATCGTACAAGCTGCCCGAGTCTCCTACGGAGATGGGACAAAAACATCACGTGGAGACAGGGGTCTCATCCGCTATCTCCTCCGACATTGGCATACAACACCCTTCGAAATGGTCGAGTTTAAGTTCCATATCAAAATGCCAATATACATCGCACGACAACATATGCGTCACCGCACCTCCAGTATTAACGAAATGTCAGCGCGATATTCGATAGTTCCAAAGGAGTATTATGAACCTGATACCCTACGTGGACAATCCAAGGTGAATCACCAAGGTTCAGAGGGTGTTGTTGAAGTTGGAGATGAATTGGGTACAAAGGTGACCCAACATCTCAGTCATTCTTTTGATGTATACGAGGAACTATTAGAGAACGGATGTTGTAGAGAGCAGGCTCGTGGGAATCTTCCACAATCTACATACACTGAGTTCTATTGGAAAATCAATCTTCATAATTTAATGCACTATCTCCGGCTTCGTATGGAACCTGGTGCTCAAAAGGAGATTAGGGACTATGCAAATGCCATTTATGAACTTATACACCCCCTTGTACCTATATCAATGGAGGCGTTCAAAGACTTTAGGTTAAATGCTATGCAACTCACAGGTCCGGAGATTGAAGCTATAGCAACTGGTAAAGTCATTGATAGCCCGGGTGAGAGAAGGGAGTTTGAGGAGAAGTTGAAGCGTTTGAGAATGCAGACGAACTCATAAACCCTTGATTTTGTAAAATGTTCGCGCTTTTTTATTTACCATTTCTATAAATTGGTCGTTCCTGTTTATAGTATCCCCGAATATTCCAGATGGCCAATTCCCTTCGAGGACATAAACATCAGGAAATGCGGGATCTTTGTCTTCACATTCTACCATAAAGTCCCAACCAATTGAAAAGCAGAAGTTAAAATCACGTTTGTGGAGTTTACAAAGTTTATGTATAACGTCTTCAATTTCAGGGACAGTATCGTGTTCCACTGCAATTCCATGTTTACTTGAACTAATATTTGATGTAATTGTTTCATCATTCTTAAATTCATACCTGGCGAGAACATCACCGTCGTATGTAGTTACAATGCGATACGATCGTGCCCCATTGTACCCACAACTTCCAATTTTATCTTCAATAAGATAATTTATTCCTGATGGTTTCACATCTCTACCCTTTACTATCTTAATCCCATCCCCAGCTGTTCCAAATTCGGGTTTTGAAATGTAGTCTCTATCTGGATCGATAGAATCATATTCTTTATAGGGATTTGTAGTTGCGTTCAATTTGGGGACGTTGATACCATTTTTAGGTAAATACTCATTCCAGAACATTTTACTTTGTAACTTCTCTTGCACTTTAGCATATGGTTTAGTAAAACAATACGCGTCGTACATTTGACCCCTCGAAACTTTAGTGAGTTTATTTTCATCAAAGTAGAAAGGCGCCTTTAGGTAATTGACTATACCAGGGTCATATTTTACTGAGTGATGAGTTATAGTCCACCAGTCTATATCCTGTAATACTGTATATAACATCTTCTTTTCCAAGCTATTTGTGTTTATCGCAAACAATGTACTGTATAACAGTACAAACACAAATATTATATGACCTGGGTTCATACTTTATATATAGAATTATTAAAAACAACTTAAAAATTAAATGTCATTACAATACAACAAGAAGACAATGTTCGCAATCTCTACATCCCCCACATGGTTTGCCAAAACAGACGATTTTAAGAAAATTGGAAAGAAGATCCAAAAACAGAGAAACTCCGAGGTGGAGAGAATTAAGGATAAAATTGGTGACATCGCGCGTGATGAACAGAGGCGCGTTAAGGAATATTTCAAGGAACATCAGGATATCATCAAGAAAAACAAAGATGAGAAAACTAAGACGAAAAAGAAGAGTAACGCTAAAAAGATCGATCTTTACGAAAAGTAATCCATATAGCAACTCCCACTAGTATAGCAGCAAACGGTGTCCCACTGAATCTTTCGGCTAATAAAGCACATATTACACTGTATTGAACAACACGTATCTCCTGCCTTGTTTTAATCATTGACCGTTTCATAGCTGCTCTCGATCTCTCAAGACCGAGAACAGTTGAATTTATTTTTCCAATCTTTGAGGGAATACTCATAGTATTCTTTATACTTTCAGATATATCGATAGACTCTAAAAATTGTTCTTGAATCATTGGTTCCAGGTACGTAAAGTAATCAAACTCTGGATCCAACTGTAAACATATCCCTTCAATTAAGGAAAATGACTTTGCTAAATATACAAAACTTGTTGGTACAACAAATGGTTTTTCCATCGCGAGTTCGGCTGCTAACTCATCGTTCATTATGGCACCACCGTCAAGATTTTCCAGATACCCTAATATTGTTTCGAAAAATACTTCAATATCACTTATATCTGAAGATGTTGGTACAATGACACCCAACCTAATTAATATTTGAACACACCCTTTCGTATCTCGTTGTATAATACACCCAAATAAGTCTGCGAAACCCTGTTTCAAATCATCGTCCAGCTCTATCAATAAACCAAAATCATAAAATACCAATTTCCCATCTTTGGAAATAGCCAGGTTACCTGGATGTGGATCACCATGAAATAATCCACTGTCCATCGTTTGAATCACATAAGAATTCACCAAAGCTTCACATACTTTTTTCTTATTGATGTTCTTAATTTGGATATCCGTAATTTTATCCGCCTCTACATACTCCATTACAATCATATCATCGGTACAGTACTTCTTATACACATACGGAACCTTTATCCAATCAATACCCTTCAAACCTTTTCTAAACTTAATCGCATTTTCAACCTCTTGTCTATAGTTAGCTTCACCAAGAAGATATTCGATTGAATCGTTTAGAACAAAATTGGAACTCGAACCTGTATCTATACCGATAGACTGAATAAAATCTAATATTTTCTTGACGTTTTCTGTGTCAGTCTGCATGATATCGTAAATCCCGGGTCTTTTTAATTTTACAACAACCTTTTTACCATTATTTAAGGTAGCTTTATGCACCTGTCCTATACTCGCAGACTTGAACGGAACCTCATCAAACTCTTTGAATATATCCTTATTTACAACATCTTTTACAAGACTAAAATCAAATGGTGGTACATTATCTTGAAGAGATTCGAGTTCTTTGGTAAACTCTGGTGGATACAGGTCTCCCCTCGTAGATGCTATTTGCCCTAATTTTACAAATGTTGGTCCAAGCTCTAGAAGTTCACCTTTTGTCCATCGTCCAAGTTCAGCTTTATCATCCGTAAAGCGCTCTTTAAATAGATATTTCGCGGCAAATTTCCATGTCTTTACCTTCTGATTTGGCGCCAACTTGACAGGTGGCACTTTCATATTGGCTATACACAACATATCCTGTATTATATTCAGAACTTTTTTTTAAACTATGAAATTTTATTCTTATGTAACATTAATGAAATCCTTGTCATCTTTTCTTGGACCACTCAGTAATACAACTGAGAAGACTATAAAAAGTCAACCAATCATTTTTACACTTATCATTTTGTATCAAGGTTTATTTTCGGGTAATGCCATAAGGATTCCACAAAAACTTAGATCCCTCTTTAACAGTAAAATTTTCCGATTTATGTCACTTATGCTCATTGCGTTTAGTGCCACCCAGGATATAGAACTTGCTCTCATATCAACCATAATATTCCTCAGTGTTATGTATGCCATCAAGACACCAGAGGAACGTGAGACCCAGGGATTTATTTAAAATATTATGTAATTATAAATCATGACGAAACTTATAAAAGCTGCCAGTCTCAACTTTGTGGCTATATTGCTCTTCACTCTCATCTATTTTACCCTCTCCAAGGCGGAGGATGAACAATTCAATGGATTAGATAAGAAGTCAAGTTTTTTTGATCACTTGTACTTTGCCTTTACTGTTCAATCAACTGTGGGCTTTGGTGACATATATCCTATCAGCGCCATAGCTAAGACTGTAGTTATGATTCAACAAACTCTACTCGTCTTGGGTCTTCTCGATCTTCTTGCAGAGGCGGCTCCAGTAGTCGTGAAAAATGTTCGCACCAGCGTGCCCGCCGCGGTGACAAAGATGATGTAAAAATATATTAGTTTAAATTAGAATGAAAGTTCATATCGTTGGTGCAGGACCCACAGGTATGTCACTTGCGTGGGAGATACTCAGGTCGGGTGATCATGAAATAACAATTTATGACAGAAAGACTTCCGCGGGAGGATCATGGTGGGAACCTACAGAAGAAATTAGAGATCTTCATGCACATCGCATAGTTTTTGATAAAGCATTTGTTAATACCCAAAGTCTGTTCAATGATATGGGTATCAATTGGGATGATATTTTTGAACCAGTTCAAAGTAGCGCCTACGGTTACGTCTTACGGTCATTGTCACTAAAAGATTATGGAACTCTAACATCTTTAGCTGCACGTGTACTTACTAAACCCAAGAAGTACAGGGGTATATCTCTCAAAGACGCTTTGGGTCCACTGAGTGATGGTGGACAAAAAATAGTAGAGCACCTCCCCCTCATAATGGACGGTGTTACTTGGGATGTAATGTCCGCGTGGGAGTTTGTCAAGAGTTTTGACCATGTAGCACTCTCCAAACAATATACACAAAAGGTGTCCGGGAAGGTCATGTGTGATGCAATGCAACAAGCTCTTGAAGATGTTGGTGTGGAGTTTGAGTTTGAAAAGGAACTTGTAAACGTTGACTACATGGAGGATGGTTATACA
>MDSX01042095.1_pt1 | contig 10394 bp, 7 predicted proteins | sample 811141 | NCBI WGS metagenome assembly MDSX01 (sample SAMN05326642, study PRJNA326480) | marine metagenome | isolation source: seawater | place: Atlantic Ocean: South East | collected 2010
ATCTAACACATGTTTCATTATCATTATTTATTATTGCTCTTCTTTCAGCAGCACTTACAAGATTCTCAAATGAAGTAATACTCATTCTAGCACTTACTCCACTTTTGGCATCGATATAATCACTTTTTCTTGCCTCAAATCCAATTTGTTCAAGAATATCTAATGCCAGTTCAGGAACATGAATTTTATTTGTTTTTTCAACTGCTTTCCTTGACTCTTGCTCGGTAATTTTTTTTTGCTATTACTCTGTTATGTGGATAATGAGTTAAGATTTGCGATCCAATTCTATCTTTTAAAGGAGTAACTATACTTCCTCTATTTGTATAATCCTCTGGATTTGCGGTAAAAATAAATTGAGTTTCAATTGGAAGTCGTAATTTGAAACCTCTAATTTGAATTTCTTTCTCTTGCAAGATAGAAAAAAGCGCAACCTGAATTCTAGCCTGAAGATCTGGCAATTCATTTAAAACAAAAATACATCGATGGGCTCTAGGAATCATTCCAAAATGAATAACCTTTTCATCTGCATAAGATAATTTTAATGAAGCCGCTTTTATTGGGTCAACGTCTCCAATTAAGTCAGCCACAGTAACATCGGGAGTAGCAAGTTTCTCAAAAAAACGCTCATCCCTATGCAGCCATTCAATAGGAGTTTTATCTCCGGTTGTTTCAATTAATTCCCTGCCATACGTTGAAATTGGATTTAGAGGGTCATCATTTAACTCAGAGCCTTTAATAACAGGAGTCCACTCGTCTAAAAGATCAGTCATCTTTCTTGCTAATCTTGTTTTTGCTTGTCCACGAAGTCCAAGTAAATTTATATTATGATGGGAAAGAATTGCTCTTTCCACATCAGGAATTACTGTATTATCATATCCAATAAGTCCTTCAAAACTATTTTTATTTGACTTCAAGTTGTTTTTTAGATTGGTTTCTAATTCTTCTTTAATGCTTTTTGACTTGTAGCCTGATTTTTTTAACTCTCCTAGGGTGGTAGGTTTTCTCATATTTTATTTATCCAATTTTCTTTTTTCTGTTTTTTTCATAGTCTTCAAAGATCATCTCTCCCAAATTATTTAAACCAGTATAAAATGCCTTTCCTAAATTAATCTTAGTAAAATTTTTAACAAATTTTTGAAGATAAGGATCACTAGCTATCATAAAAGTTGTTATTGGAATGTGCAATCTCCTGGCATGTCTAGCCATGTTATAACATAATTCTAATATTTTCTCATCAAGCCCAGCACTATTTTTATAATAATCTCCATTAGAAAGCTTAATGCAGCTTGGCTTACCATCAGTGATCATAAATATTTGCTTATTTGAATTTTTTCTCCTTCTTAAAAGATCTAATGCTAATTCAAGTCCAGCTACTGTATTTGTATGAAATGGACCAACTTTTAAATAGGGCAAATCCCTTAATTTTATGCTCCATGCATCGTTTCCAAAAACTATAATATCTAAAGTATCTTTCGGATATCTTGTGGTGATCAATTCAGAAAGCGCCATTGCTACTTTTTTCGCTGGGGTAATTCTGTCCTCTCCATATAAAATCATGCTATGACTTATGTCAATCATTAAAACTGTACTCATTTGATTCTTATGGTGTGAATCTTCAACAACTAAATCATTATGAGTTAATTCGATATTACCAATATCTGAATGTAGTTGAGCATTTTTAAGACTTTCTGTTACAGATATTCTCTCAATAGAATCTCCGAACTGATAGGCCTTTAACTCTCCTGATGATTCTTTACTTTGTCCAATTGTTTTTGACTTGTGATTTCCTTTTTGAGATGACTTTTTAAGCTTACCAAAAATTTGTTTCAGTGCATATTCCCTTAAAAGCTTTTCTGTTTTGGCTGTTAATGCTTTTCCTTTACCTCCAGATTTTGGATTAATTTCATCTCGAATAAAACCTTTTTTTAAAAGATCTTCTATAAAATCATCAATGGTATAATTTTCGTCAGTTAACTTATATTCTTTATCTAATTCTCTTAGCCAATCAATTGCTTCATCGAAGTCACCTGAAGTATGAGTAATTAGTTCTTTGAAAATTTCAAATAATTTCTCAAAAGGAGATTTTTTTATTGATTCATGTTTTAAAAAAACAATTCCAGAATTAAGCAAATTTGAGCTCATTTATATTGTGCTTTATAAAAAGGAAAACAAATGTAGCAAAAGAATGCCATTTACATAAGTTGTCATTATGTTAAAAATGTTTATATTCGCAGTGCAAAACGGAAATTTCTGAAAGGCGACCTAAGGGTCCCCTTTTTTTTTAGATGAGTTTTAAAGAACAAGTAGAGTGTTTACTGAATGAGATTTTGAAAGAAAATCCAAAGCTTTATTTAATTGATTTTAAAATAAGTATGGATAATAAAATTAAAATTGTTTTGGATGGTGATTGCTCTGTTTCATTGAAGGATTGTATAAAAGTTAGTAGAGCAATTGAGAATAACTTAAATAGAGATGAAATTGATTTTAGTCTAGAAGTTACATCTGTTGGTGCTGCAGAACCTCTAATTATGAAAAGACAATATCATAAAAATATTGGTCGAAAATTATCTGTCAGGGATTTTTCAGGAAAAAAATATGAGGGAATTTTAAATTCTGTTGATGAAAATGAAATTCATATTCAATGGAAAGAAAGACAAAACAAAAAAATTGGTAAAGGAAAAGAAACCGTTTTCAAAAATAAGACTTTGAGTTTTTCAGAAATAACTCAATCAAATGTGATTTTACAATTTTAAACTAACACTATGGAAAATTTAGCTCTAATTGATTCTTTTTCAGATTTTAAAGATGAAAAACTAATAGATAGAGTAACATTAATGGTTATTCTAGAGGAAGTATTTCGAAATACTTTGAAAAGAAAATATGGATCGGATGAAAATTTTGATATTATAATTAATCCTGATAAAGGAGACCTTGAAATTTGGAGGAATAGAGTTGTTGTAAAAGATGGAGAAGTCGAAGATTCTAATCAAGAAATTGAGCTTAGTCAAGCTCAAAAAATAGAAGCTGATTTTGAAGTTGGGGAAGATGTTTCTGAAGAAGTAAAATTGGTTGATCTGGGAAGAAGAACTATTCAGACTTTACGTCAAAATTTAATCTCAAAAATATTTGAATACGATAGTACTAATATTTTTAACCAATTTAAAGATAGGGTTGGTGAACTTTTTACAGCTGAGGTGCATCATGTTAGAAGCAGAGAAGTCATTCTTTTGGATGATGATGGAAATGAAATTATTCTTCCTAAAGATCGTCAAATTCCAAATGATTTTTTTAGAAAAGGGGATAATATTAGAGGAGTAATTGATACGGTTGAATTAAGAGGGAATAAGCCTAGAATTATTCTTTCTAGAACATCACCTATGTTTTTAGAAAAATTGTTTGAACAAGAGATCCCTGAAGTTTTCGATGGGTTAATTACTATTAAAAAAGCTGTTCGGATTCCTGGAGAAAAAGCTAAAGTTGCTGTTGATTCGTATGATGACAGAATTGACCCAGTTGGAGCCTGTGTTGGAATGAAAGGCTCAAGAATTCATAGTATTGTTAGAGAGTTAGGTAATGAAAATATTGATGTTATTAACTTCACCAATAATTTACAGCTTTTTATCACAAGATCTTTAAGTCCTGCAAAAGTTAACTCATTAAAAATTGACGAAGAGTCTAAAAGAGTTCAAGTTTTTTTAAATCCCGAGGAAGTGTCTAAAGCTATTGGAAAAGGAGGTTATAATATAAGATTGGCTGGTAAATTGACGGGATATGAAATAGATGTTTTTAGAGAGGGCATGGAAGAAGACGTTGAGTTAAGTGAGTTTGGAGATGAAATAGAATCATGGGTAATCGAAGAGTTTAAAAAAGCAGGTCTTGATACTGCTAAAAGTATTATAGAGCTGTCTCAAGAAGACCTTATAAAAAGAACAGATTTAGAGGAGGAAACGATAAAGGAAGTAATAAAAATATTAAAAGAAGAATTTGAAGAATAACAATAGGCGTTAACCGCTTTTCTTTAACTTAGCTAACTAAATAAATGTATGGCAGATAAAGCAAGTATTCGATTAAATAAAGTTTTACGAGAATTAAATATTTCTCTAGACAGGGCTGTTGATCATCTTTCTTCAAAAGGAATCACTATTGAAGCTCGTCCAACAACTAAAATTTCTAATGAAACATATAATTGTTTATTGGATGAGTTTCAGACAGATAAATCTAAGAAAGATGCTTCAACTGAAATTAGCGAGGAAAAGAAAAAAGAAAAAGAACAACTTAGACTAATTCAAGAAAATAAAGAAAAGGAAAGATTAGATCAGCAGGCTAAAAACCTTGAAGTTTTTAAGGCTAATAAAGTTGAAATTGAACAGCCAAAAACAATTGGAAAAATTGATTTACAGAACAAAGATTTAGTTGTCAAAAAGGAGTTTTTAAAAAAAGAAGAAAAGAAAGATAGTAATGATATAGTTGAACCTAAGCCAAAAGTTGATTCTAGTTCAGAGAAGATTAGTCAACAAAAAGCAAATAGTATTTTAGAAAAAGAGGTTAAACCTAGTGTTAGTGATGCTTTAAATGATAAGATTGACTTGAAAAATGAGTCAGTTTCTGAGGATGAAACTTTAGATCAAAAGATTGAAACACAGTATAAAAAACTTAGTGGTCCAAAAAAAACAGGCCAAACAATAAATCTAGAGCAAGTAAATGAAAAAGAACAAAATGTTGAGGATGCAAGAAAAAAGAAAAGAAAGAGGATAAGCAAAGAATCTTCGCCACAACCTAACAAAAATCAAATAGCTAATAAAACTAAGAAACAGCAAAAAAATAATCGTCAGCCACAAATTTCTAAATCAGAACCCTCAGAGGAAGAAGTTCAAAAACAAATTAGGGAAACTTTGGAGAAACTTCAAGGTAAATCTAGTAAATCTAAGGGAGCTAAATACAGAAGAGATAAACGATCACAGCATCGACAAAAATCAGAAGATGAAATTGCACAACAAGAAGCTGAAAGCAAAATTATTAAGGTAACTGAATTTATAACTGTTGGTGAAATTGCAACACTTATGAAAATTGATTCTACTGAAATTATATCTGCTTGTATGTCACTAGGGATTATGGTTACTATGAATCAAAGATTAGATGCAGAAACCTTGAGTATTGTTGCTGAAGAATTTGGTTATCAGGTTGAATTTGTTAAAACTGATTTGGAGGAAAATATTGAAGAAGAAGAAGAAGAATTAGAGGAAAATCTTATCCCAAGAGCTCCTATTGTAACAGTTATGGGACATGTAGATCATGGTAAAACATCTTTATTAGATTATATAAGAGAAGAAAATGTAATAGCAGGAGAGTCTGGAGGGATAACCCAGCATATTGGTGCATATTCCGTTGAGCTTAAGGATGGTCAAAAAATTACTTTTTTAGACACACCTGGTCACGAAGCTTTTACTGCTATGAGAGCAAGAGGAGCTCAGGTAACTGACATTGCAGTTATAGTTATTGCTGCAGATGATGATATTATGCCACAAACTAAAGAAGCTATAAGTCATGCACAGGCTGCATCTGTTCCAATTGTATTTGCAATAAATAAAGTTGATAAGCAAAATTCAAATCCAGATAAAATAAAAGAAGCTTTAGCTAATATGAATTTGATGGTAGAAGAATGGGGAGGAAAAGTTCAATCTCAAGATGTTTCTGCTTTGAAAGGAACTGGGGTTTCAGAATTATTAGAAAAAGTTCTATTAGAAGCTGAATTACTTGAGTTAAAAGCAAGTGAGAATCGTCGTGCAAAGGGAGCTGTAGTTGAGGCTTTTCTTGATAAAGGAAGAGGTTATGTGTCTACGGTTCTTGTTCAAAATGGAACTTTAAAAATTGGAGATTATATTTTAGCAGGAAAACAGAGCGGGAAGGTTAAAGCTATGTTTAATGAAAGAGGAAAGGATTTATCAATTGCTCCTCCTTCAACTCCTGTATCAATATTAGGATTGGATGGAGCGCCTCAAGCAGGTGATAGTTTTAGTGTTTTAGTAGATGAGAGAGAAGCAAAGCAAATTGCTGCTAAAAGGACACAGTTATTAAGAGAACAAAATGTTAGAACTCAAAGACACATCACTCTTGATGAAATTGGAAGGCGAATTGCTCTTGGAGAATTTAAAGAGTTAAACATGATTCTTAAAGGAGACGTTGACGGCTCAGTTGAAGCTTTAACAGATTCATTACAGAAATTGTCTACGGAAGAAATCCAAGTCAATATTATTCATAAGGGTGTAGGTGCTATTACTGAGTCTGATGTTTTACTGGCATCTGCTTCTGACGCTATCATTATTGGTTTTAATGTTAGGCCAATGGGTAATGCCCGAATGATAGCTGATAAAGAAGAGATCGATATAAGATCATATTCAATAATATATGATGCAATAAATGATGTAAAAGATGCAATGGAAGGACTGCTTTCTCCTGAAATGAAAGAAGAAATAACTGGAAATGCTGAAATTAGAGAAACTTTTAAGATATCTAAAATAGGTACTATTGCTGGGTGTATGGTTACATCAGGTAAAATTTATAGAAATTCTGGAGTTCGAGTCATTAGAGAGGGCGTTGTTATTCATGTTGGAGAATTACTTTCACTAAAAAGGTTTAAGGAGGATGTGAAAGAAGTTGCAAAAGGCTATGATTGCGGAATTCAAATTAAAGACTACAACGATATTAAAAAAGAAGATGTTATTGAATTTTATAATGAGATAGCTGTAAAAAAGAAATTATAGAATTTTTTTTGGTTCAATTAAAAAAGCTGCTGGGTAAATTTTTTTAATTGAATTTAAAATTTCAATAGCTTGTTTGTGTTTTCTGTAAGGCCCTATTTGAACTTTATAATTTGGAGTTTCAAATGTAAGGTTTACATTTTCATTTGGATATTTTGAAATAATTTTTTTCTTTACCTCGAGAGAGTTTTTGTAATCCCCATTAAATAATTGAATATTATAAAATTGAGTTTCGTAAATATCTTTATTTACTTTTATTTTAATCGATAATAGCTTTGTAATTAAACTGTCTTGATCTATACTTAAATTATTTTCTTGCCCCAAAGCATATAAGTAACTCATTGAAAGTAAAATTGTTAAATATATATTTTTCATATTTTTATAAGCTTCAAGCAAATGAACAAAAAAATGATTTTTAGTGCAAGAAAAAACTATAAATCATTTGTCTAATTTAGAATCAATATAAATTATATAATTCGCATTATAAACCTCAAAAAACCTTTTAGCAAAAGGTATATCTACCTTATTTTTGCACAAGATTTTTGAATTATATTTTGCAAAAAGCACTTCATACTTTAGTTATGTTATTTAGAACCTTATTTCGTAGTGCTTTATTATTAAATGCATCTTTCATTCTTTTTATTTCGTTTTCTCAATCTCTTTTTTCTCAAGAACCTGATGTTGCTTTAGGTAAAAAACTTTTTAATGCCAATTGTGCTGCATGTCATAAAGTAAATAAAAAAGCTGTTGGACCAGCTTTGAGAGGAGTTTCTGCTAAATATGAAAAAGAGTGGTTATATAGCTGGATAAAAAATAGTTCTGCTATGATTAAATCTGGGGACGCACAAGCAGTTGCTATTTGGGAAGAATATAATAAAAGTGCAATGAATGCATTCCCTCAATTAAGTACTGTTGATATAGATAATATTTTAGCTTACACTGATTTCGTTCCTCCTAAGCCTGCAATAGCTGCATCAAACGCAAACCAAATTGCTAATTCTAATTCAGGATCTTTTGTTGCCAATGAAATTATTTTAGGCGCTTTAGCTTTAGTGTTTTTGATTCTTATTGTAATGCTAATTTTAGTACGAAGGACTTTGTTGAGAATTGCATTAGCCAGTGGAGTGGAGATACTTCCACCTAAAAAATCTAAAAGTATTCCAATATGGAAAGCATTTGTTCAAAATCAATTTCTTGTTTTTGTCAGTGTTATATTTCTTTTGTTAAGTAGTGCTTATTATGTTTATGGATATTTGATGCAAATAGGAGTTGATCAGGGCTACATGCCAATTCAACCAATTCATTATTCTCATAAAATTCATGCTGGAGCTAATCAAATCGAATGTAAATATTGTCATTCTTCAGCAAGAGTCTCTAAACATTCTGGCATACCATCATTAAATGTTTGTATGAATTGTCATCAAAATATTGCAGAATACAACGGCGAAGAGGATCTTGAAAATGGTTATACTAAAGAATTTTATACAAATGAAATTAAAAAATTATATAAAGCTGTTGGATGGGATGAAGAAAATCAGGTCTATACAGGAAATACTGAACCTGTCCAGTGGGTGAGAATTCATAATTTACCAGACTTTGTGTATTTTAATCATGCACAACATGTTATGGTTGGAGAAGTTGAATGTCAAACTTGTCACGGTCCAGTAGAAGAAATGGAAATAATGTATCAGTACTCTCCTTTAACAATGGGATGGTGTATTAATTGTCATAGAGAGTCAAATATTAAAGTAGAGAATAATGAGTATTATACTAAAATTCATGAAGAGTTGTCAAAAAAATATGGGGTTGAAAAACTTACGGTCGCTCAAATGGGTGGTTTAGAATGTGGAAAATGTCATTATTAAATAAACAAATAAATTAAGCTTATGGCAGCAAATAAAAAATATTGGAAAAGCATTGATCAACTTGATCAGGCTAATCCTATGTTGGCAAAACTTGAGCATAATGAATTTCCAGAAAAGCTTCCTCAAGATTTCAAAAAGGATGATTCAAAAATTGATGATGGTTCTTCTTCAAGACGTGATTTTCTTAAATATGTTGGTTTTTCAACAGCAGCTGCAACTGTTGCTGCTTGTGAAGGTCCTGTAATTAAATCTGTTCCATATGTTGTTCAACCTGAGCAAATCAGACCAGGAGTTGCAAATTACTATGCAACAGTTATGGCAGATGGATATGATTTTGCGTCAGTTTTGGTAAAGACTAGAGAGGGAAGGCCAATTAAAATCGAAAGTAATTCTGATTCTCCAGTTTTAGGATGTGCAAATGCAAGAGTCCACGCCTCCGTTCTATCCATGTATGACTCTTTGCGTTTAAAGTCTCCAAAATTAAATCAATTGGAGATTGATTGGACAAGTTTTATGCTTAAGCTTAAAGAAAAACTAAGTGTTTTAAGTAATTCAAATAAGCCTGTAGTTATCTTGACTCAAACTTTTGCTAGTCCTACTACTCATGAGCTTATCAATAAATTAGTTTCTAAATATTCAAATATTAGACATGTTGTATATGACACCATTTCTGAATCAAGTGCTTTAAATGCTTATGAAAATATTTATGGAATTAGAGGTTTTGCTGATTATGATTTTTCAAAGGCGGATACAATAATTTCTATAGATGCAGATATTTTGGGAGATTGGCAAGGAGGTGGTTATGATTCTGGTTATGCAAAAGGAAGGATACCTAAAAAGAAAAATGGAAGTTCGAAAATGTCATATCATATGCAGTTTGAGTCTAATATGACTCTTTCAGGAGCTAATGCAGATAAAAGAATTCCTCTGACTCCAGCTTCTTTAAAAAATATTCTAGCTTTTATATATGGAGAATTGAATCAACAACCTGTTAAATCAAAACTTGGTCCAACTGCAAAAAAAGCTGCATTGTTAGCAGTAAAAAAAATCAAAAACTCAGGAAATAAAGCTGTTTTAGTATCAGGTATTCAAGATACAAATGCACAAGAATTGGTTTTAGCAATAAATTCATTAATTAAGAGTGATGCCTTTGATAGTGACCATCCAAAACTTATTCGCCAAGGAAATTCTCATGAAGTAAATCAGGTTGTTAAGGATATTCTTGGTGGTAATGTTTCTGGATTAATAACAGTAGGAGTTAATCCAGTTAATAATTTATTTAATGGTATCAAGCTTGGAGAAGCTATAAAAAAATTAGACTTTTCAGCATCATTTTCTTTAAAAATGGATGAAACCGCTTCTGTTTCTCAATTTGTAGGTCCTTTACCTCACTACCTTGAATCATGGGGTGATTATGAATTTAAATCAGGACATTTCCTTTTAGCTCAACCCACGATTAATCCTTTATTTGAAACTCGACAGTTTCAAGATATTTTGATTGATATATTAGATCTTCGAAATGATTACTATTCCTATATTAGGAAGTATTGGACCAATAATATTTTATCTGGAAAATCATTCACTAAAGCTCTTCACGATGGATATTTTAAAACAAATGTTCCGACTTTAAATTCTCGAATGATAAACTTACAAGAAATGGCAAGGAAGGCTAATTCATTATGTGTTGAAAAAGAAAAAGGAATGGCGTTAATTTTATATCCAAAAACAGGAATGGGTGATGGTCAGCAGGCCAATAATCCATGGCTTCAAG
>MDSX01065694.1_pt1 | contig 10394 bp, 5 predicted proteins | sample 811141 | NCBI WGS metagenome assembly MDSX01 (sample SAMN05326642, study PRJNA326480) | marine metagenome | isolation source: seawater | place: Atlantic Ocean: South East | collected 2010
CGCGTGGCGCGGAAGACCCATAACGAGGGTGGAGCGGGCGCGTCGGTTGAGACGTGGGACATGAAAGCCGCGGCTCGGAACCAAATCTTTTCCAGCAGGGGCGCGTTCGCCCGCCTATCCTCGGAACTCTTCGCGCTGCAGGTACGTCTCTTACTTCATTTACGTATTAGACTGCAATTAGAAGAATGAACTGACGTCGTGTTCTTTACCCTTAATAGGAGCGGATGGACCCTGAGCTGGTGGTGGACGCTGTGGACCACGACGTGTATTTGTGGGACGTCAAGTTTATGGGGGGCTTTATACCCGGGTCGGACCTGGCGGAGGATTTGGACACCCTGGATGCGGTGAACGGCTATCGGTACGTGCAGATCCGGCTGCACTTCATGGCGGATCTGTACCCGTTCTACCCGCCGCGCGTGACCTTGGTGCGGCCGAAGCTCGGTGGGATTGTCCCCGGCGCGATGGCGGCGCACCCGCGGCTGCACCTGCGGAACTGGCAGCCGTTTCGACCAATCAAATCGGTGATTGAGCACCTCAAGGCTTTCCTGCAAAAGGTCGCGCGGGTAGATCTGGCGTCGGAGTTGAACGAGATTGAGCGTTTCCCCGAAGGTGCGTACGTGGACGACGTGTCACGTCTGGAAACGTCGCTCGCCAGGCTCGCCGCGTGCGGTACCAGCTGCGGCGGTCCGCTCATCCCTTCCCGATACGTCGACATGTACGCGGCTGAGACGGCGATGGAAAAAGAGTCGGGGGCCACGGGCGGGTACGAGGCTGAGTTTGAGGGCGGCGACGTGGACGACGTCGTGGATTTTGCGAAGGTTCTCAACGAGGACGCGGGAGGGGGTGCCGTGGGGGGGTCAGCCGTGGACGACAAGGGGAATAAGGGCAATAAGGGCAAGATGACGGGGAGCCTCAAGACGAAAGCCGCCGACCCGTCAACGAACAAGGGCAAGGGCCACAAGCCGGAGTACTGGGCCAAAGGGACGGGATACGGCCACGACGTCAAGGGCGACGGCGCGGACGGCGGCGCGCAGACGTGGGACGCCGCAGCCGCGAAGGGAGCGCAAGTCGCCGAGGACCAAAGTGTTTTAACGCTTTTAGTCGAAGCGACGCGGTTCATCCGGGCGCTGCCGCTCGCCGCGCTCGCGCCGGGTAAATCGCGAACGCAGGTGCTCTCGAAAGCTTCCGGAAATCTTCTAGAAAGCTTGGGGATGTCCGACGACGACGTCCCGGTGCTCTCGGACGCCGACGCGGCGAGAGCGGCGGAGTGCGTCCGCGCGTCGTGCCTTTCCAAATTTCTCGCCAGGGAACTCAAGAATTGCTCCTTCATGAACATGACGAATCGCGGGCCGTTTTATTCATCGCTGATGCGCGCCGCCGCAGCGTTGGCGCAGTCCACCGTCCGTGACTGTTTGCTCGTAGACGACGCCACCGGGTGCGTCTCCGAGCTCGTCAAAACCTTCGAGGACGTCGCGCGGCAGGTGAGTTTTTTTTTTTTCTCACACGGGCGATTCGATTGACGTCACGTGTGTTTTGTCAACAGGCTAAGATTTACCTCAAGAGCATCGACGAGAGCGAGGTGGCCGCCTTGACGTCCGCGGTGTCCACGTCGATGCCGTCGCCGTCAGCCCGCGATGGACCCGGTGCGACGAATCCATCGAACGACGACGCGGGTGGTATCAAATCCCCGACGATGGCCAAGCCCGGGGGCCTCTCCGTCGCCGGCGGCGGCGGGATCAAATCGCCCGCAATGAAGAACGCGGCGGAGGAGAACATCGTTCGGCGAAGGCGGACGCAACAGGAGAGCATCGCGAGCGAGATATCCCTCGCGCGGCTCATCCTCGACGTCGGTGAGTCGGTATCCGCGGCGGCCAAGGCGCTCAACCCCAAACCCGCGGCGGATCCCGGTCACGCTCTCCACGCGAACCCGGGGTCGACGACGACCAGGTCCAAGGCGAAAGGGAAAGGGAAAGGGAAGGGTGGCAAGGGCGGCGCGGACGACGACGGCGTGGTATCCGAGGCGGAGTACCAGGCCGCCATGACGCCGTTCACGTACGACTCACACGAGAACCTATCCGACGGCCACGCCTACGGCAAGGAAGCAGCGGCGGTACGCTCATTCCCTTTATTTTTATTTCCGCACGGGCAATTAGAATGACGTCACATGTGTTTTTTTTCATTCACAGGATCTCCGCAACGGGCCGCACATCTCCCGTGTCGCTAAAGAAATCGCCGGGCTCGCGGGTGGCGCCCTACCCCTGAACCGCTCATCCTCCGTCTTCGTACGCATCGACGACGCCAAGTCCGTGGTGTGGAGCATCATGATAACGGGACCGGATGATACGCCTTACGACGGCGGCTGTTTCATCTTTGGTGAGTCTATTTTAATAATCTTTGTATGGGCAATTTTGGTTGACGGCGTGTTTTTCTTTTTCACAGATGCGTTTTTCCCAAGCGGGTACCCTACGCACGCTCCGAAGATCCAGTTCAAGACGACCGGCGGCGGCCGATGGCGCGCCAACCCTAACTTGTACAAGGACGGCAAGGTGTGCCTATCGTTGTTGGGCACGTGGCAGGGTGGGAAAGGCGAGACGTGGGATCCGTCCGTGTCGACGATGCTGCAGGTGATTGTATCGGTCCAGTCGCTGATTTTATGCCCGCAGCCGTACTTCAACGAACCCGGGTACGAGCGGTTGATCGGCACTCCGAACGGTAAGAACCAGAGCGATCAGTACGACGCCAATACCATCGACAACACGCTCCGGTGGGCGATGATCGAGCAGTTGCGGAAGCCGCACCCGGCGTTTAAAGACGCGATCAAGGCGCACTTCAAGCTGCGCAAGTCGCACTTACTTACGGTGGTGAAGAAGCGGTGGACGGAGGGCGCCACGGGGGAGCGGAAGGCGCGGGTGGACGGGCTGTTCAAGGAGTTGACGACGGAGCTGAACAAGCTGTGAGTGGGATTTGCGACGGCGCGATAGAATAGGCGAGAGACGACGTGTGATGAATCGAAGTTACGAGTGGTGGCGCAAATCGACAAATCTTTTTTCAGCGGAATCTCGTGAATTTGATGTCGACGCTTCGTTGCCCGACCTGAGAGGACAGGCCTTCCTTCCCGCCTGACGGCGATGATGAGCTCACTCACACGTGTCACTCACACGGAAGTCATGGCGGACGATGACGTGAGGAAGTTCGATGCGAAACGGACGGTGTTGGCGCGGGGTCTGCCCCTCGCGACGTCCACCGCCAAGGTACGCGCGCTTCCGTCATCGTCGCACCCGAGTTGATCATCGCGCGCCAGATCCCTGAATTCCCTCGGACGAAGCGCCGACTTCTGATTCTCGCCATCGATCTGTTACCCGATGCCCGCCCCGCCACCCTTCATCCCGTGACGCGACCCCACATCCGTTGACCCACCGTTGACATCCTTGACCCCCTTCCCCTTCGTTCGTAACAGTCGGTACGCTCGATGTTCACCACCGCCGGCGCGGTATCCCGCGTCGCGGTAGGATCGGAGACGCAGAGCAAAGGAACGTACGCGACGGCGGCGATCGAGTTTGAGACGCCGCTCGAGAACCGTGAACTGCTCCAGAGCATGGAGGGCATGAACGTCCCGGGCGGGCACCCCGCGGGGCTCAAGTTCATCGACTGGGACACCAAGAAGCACTTCAAGCTCTTCGGCAAGAAGCAGCGCGCCGCGGTGGAGACCGCCGGGCGGTCCGCGGCGGTGGTCGATCTCGCCGACGCATCGCCGGGCTCGGATCAAAATCGCGACGGAGACAGCCCGGAAGCCGCCGCGGCGGACGGCGACGCCACCGGGTGGGCGGCGGTGGATCCCGAGCCCGAGCCCGACATCCCAGTCTCCGTGCGACTCGCCAGAGAAGAGGAGACACGCGCGGCACAGCTGGCGGCGGAGCGCGCGAACGCCGAGGCGAAAGATGCGGAGGATGACCTCATCTCGCTCGGCGGCGACGAGAGCGACCACTTCGACGACGACGCCGGCGAAGATCAAGACAGATCGCACCGGTCCGTCACCCCCGAACCCCCGGCCGGCGACGACGACGACGACGACGCCAAGGAGGAGGACAAGGACAAGGAACTGCCCGCGCGCTACGCCGCGTACGAATCCGGCGCCAAGGAGGAGGACAAGGACGAAGACGAGGAAACCGACGACGACAAGGAAGATCGGCGGCCGAGTTACAAGAACAGGGCTCGGAGCCGAAGCGCCAGCCGGGACAACGTAAATCCGTCTGGGCGTCAACCGCAGTCACAGCGCGACGGTCCTCCCGGTCGCCAGCGGTTCAGCAACGGCGGGGACTGGGGCGGGCCTGCGTCGGGTCCCCGCGGCGGCGGTCACATGGAGCCGATGAGGCGCGGTCGATCGCCGCCGCCCGGGCGCGATTTCCGCGATCGGCGAGATTCCAGAGGTCCGCCCCCGATGCCCCGCGGCCCACCGCCTGTCGGCACCGGCTGGGACGACCGCGGTGGACGCGGTGGACGCGGGGGACCCCAGCACGGCGCCGGAAGGTGTCCCCCGCGTTCGCCCCCGCGCGACTTCCGCGGCGATAGGGACCCATACGGTGACAGAAGGGGGCCTCCGCCCGGGCCAGAACGAAATCGTTTCTCCCCCGAACGAAATCGATTCTCACCCCCCGGCGGCGGCGATCGCATGCATGGGCTACCCCCGCCGCGTGGCCCAGGCCCGGCGCAGGCGCCCGGCCCCGATCGCAACGCCACGGCCACCTTGGACGAGGCCACCACGGTTTTCCTCTCCCGATCCAAGATCCACCAGCTGTGCTGCGTCGGCCCCGACGGCCCCGGGACGGGCTCGGGCAAGGACGTGGACCGCGCACTCGAAGCCCTGCGCCAAGCACGCGGCGCCATCGTTCGCGTCGGGGTCGGGGGCGGCCGGTACCAGGTTGGCGAGCTCGCGGGTGGCGCGCAGGCGCCGCTTGCCGACGCCGACACCGACCAAGGCCCGACGCACCCCGTCCTCCGACTCATCGACGAACGCGACCAAGTCGTGGAACGCGCGCATTCGCTGGGGGTCATATCCAATAGCGCGCCGACGCGCGCGGAGTGGGGCGCGTACGTCGACGCGTGCCGCAACGGGGGCATGCCGCCGCCGAGGGTCGGCGACGTCGAGGCGGTGAAAGCTGCGCTGGACCGCGTTTTTCTCGTCGGAGAACAAGTCGGGTTCGGATCCGCGCCTTTCTCCGCGGGCGCCGCCAGGGGAGTTGGACGGTCGCCGCCGAGGGACATTCGGCGAAACGTGTCGCCGCCGAGGGAGTTTGGAAGGGCGCCGAGGGAGATGCCGAGAGATGGACCTTCCGGGGGGGGCCGCGTCGAACGACGTTCGCGCTCGCCGCCGCCGAGAGACCGGGGACCCATCCCGGCGGGTGCCCGAGGAGGGGACTTTCCCCACAGAGACAACGCCGGCTGGGAACGGGGACCCGCCGACCGCGGCGATGACTTCGCGCCGTACGACCGGCCGCCACGCCGCGACTCGAGGGACCGGGGCGATTTCGACCGACCTCCGCCGATTCGAGCGACGTCGAGGGACCGCGGGCCGCCGGGCGGCCCCGGCGCTCTCCGCAGGCGACGGTCGCCGAGCCGCGATCGTTCCCCACGGAGTCCCGATCGCGGAGTCCGAAGCGTCCGCGCGCGGCTCGGCTCTCCAGGAGCTCTCCCGCACGGGGGATCTCATCCTCACGGAGTCGGAGCCGCCGCGGCTGAGCTGGACGTGGACCCCGCTCATCCAGCGGAGTGGCTCGTCGACACCCGCGGTAACAACGGCTTGATCGTCGGACCCAAGGGTTCGCACATCAAGAACATCGAGAACGTCACCAAGGCTTCCGTGGATGCGGAACGCGACGGGACCACGGTCATCGTACGCGGCGCCGTCCCGGATGTGATACGAGCCCGGGAGATGATCGAGGATGCGCTGACGCGAAACGGGATTGACTTTAGGGGCAAACCCGGGCGGGGTTTCCCGCGGGAAGATCGGGCGGCGGACGCGGAGGGCCGGGCGGCTGGCGGCGGCGCGGATACACGAGGCGGTGGTCCCGGCGGGGACCTTCGCGGGCTGCTCAAGCGCAAGTCCCTCGACGCGGACGCCGCCGCCGCGCCGCCCAAGGCTAAGAAGGGTCCCGCGGCGGCGGCCAACCGAGCGGACGAGCCGACGGAGTGGATGAAGGCGGAGCTCGAGAAGATGAAAGCGCGGGCGACGCGGTTCGGTCTCCCGCCGCCCACCATGGACGACGTCCGCGCTAAAACCCCTCACAAAGTGTCGGACAAAAAGGTGTCGGACACCGGTGCCGTGGACAAGGGTTTCGTCGACGACGAAGAGACTGTCATCGTGCCCGTCGCCGACAAGCACACGATGTCGCGGGTCATCGGTAAGAAACGGTCCGTCTTGTCCATGATGTGCAAAGTGGCGGATTGCTCGATGATCGTCGGGAACAAGGAGATGGCCGTGCGCGTGCGGTGTCCCGACGCGGTGCGACGCGCGCACGCCGTCGCGCTGCTCGACGCGGTCATCGGCGACGAAATCGCCGGCGCTCGAATCACATTTCACGGGCTGCAAGCCGCCTTCGCTGCGATTCAGTCGGGCGCGCCGATGCCGAAAGCGGACCCCAGCTCAGACGAAGCCGCCGCCAAGGGCAAGGGCAAGGGCGGCGTCATGTCCAGTCTCCAGGGCGACGACCAGGACGACGATGAGGACGAGGATCAGGACGAGGATGCCGACGATGCCGACGATGAGAGACCGAAGAAGCGCCAGGCGGCGTCCATGAAATTCCACAGGACGGTTGACCCGCGCGGATTCCTCGGCGCCGTCATCGGCAAAAACGGCGGCACCATCAAGAAGCTCGAGAAGGTCACCAAGACCAAGATGGACGTCGACCAGGAGGCCAAAACTGTGGAGGTCAAGAGCGACAGCGCGCGGGCGACGGCGCGAGGGTGCGAGCTCATAGAGTCGATCATCGTCTCGTGCGAACGAACCAAATCGGAGCGAGAGGCTGGCAAGAAGACTGAGAAATTCGTGCTGGGTGATATCCTGCAGGGCGCCATCGCGCGATGGAACGGGGACGGGGACGGGGACGAAAAGTCGGCACCCGAGCCGGGGATGAACGACGCGGTGGAAGGATCTCCCGAGGACACCGCCGCCGCCGAAGCGGGAGAGACGCCGGCTGAGGAACCCGAGGGGACAGAGGCGGAGGCGCCTGCCGTCGAGGCGCCGGAGCCGGTGGAGGCGCCAGAGCCCGATGCAGGTGAGCCCGGGAAACCTGAGGAGGCGGTCACGGTGGCGGATGCGGAGGAGGAGAAACCCGCGAAGGAGGATGACGCGCCCGCGCCCGTCGAGGAGGAGGAGGAGAAGCCTAAACCCGCGACGAAGGGTGGGCGCGGCGGCCGGGGCCGTGGACGAGGCGCCGCGAAGGGCAGAGGCAAGAAGAAGTGAGTTTTTTTTGTTACTGTTGTTACAAGAACGGTTGAATCAATCGTCGGCATTCGCGTACCCACGCGTACCTAGGTAGTGCCTTGTCTCCCTTTGAGGATATGAGGATATGTATCCTCATTTTTCCTCATTTTTCCTCATTTTTCCTCACCCTGGAGACAAGGCACTAGCGCAGCGACGCGGAGGACGTGTAGTCGTACTCGATCGTCGGCACGACGCTCGCGATGAACTTGAGAAACACGAACAGGTAGTGCTCCACCCCTGGCGCGACGTCCCCGCCCATCGACTCGATCAGTTTCTTCATAACCGGCGCGTGTTTACACGGGTGAATGGACGCCGACGGCACCGACGTGTGCGGGTGCGGGTCGATCGTCACCGTCTTCCTCGCGTGCTCCGCTGAGATGTCCTCGAGCGCCTTCTTGGGATCCAGCGCCGTGCGTGACTCGTCGTAGCCGTTGAGCCACACCCTCGGGGTTTGGTAGTACTTGTCGAATGTGATTGAGATGTCGTATGTTCGGGTCTTGAGGATGTGTGAGGAGTCCGACGAAGAATTCGCCGCGTCGCCCGTGGAAGCCGCGTTGGAAGGTCGCAGCGCGGAGGCGTCGTCTTCCTCGTCGTCGCCGCACATGTCGAAGTCGTCCATGTCGGGGATCGCGTCGTCGTCGTCGTCGTCGGCATCGTCCGGCTTCTCTTCGCCATCGTCGGCCTTATCGACTTTGAGGTTGGAGATGTCGTTTGTGACGTCGTCCATGTCCGGGGCGTCTTCGTCCTTGGTGCCTCCCTCGCCTCCGTTCCCGTCGCCTCCCGCGGCGACCCACCCTTCATCCTCGCCGCTGAGATGCGTTTCTTTGCCCGCGTACTCCTCCATGGCGCGCGCGCGTTTGAGGCACGGTACGTTGCGCGTGACGAGGAACTGCTTGTCGTCTGGGAGGTAGGATTTGGCGCTCTTCGGATCTCCCCCCTGCCACGACCAGGTGGGACACTGCGCGACGAGGTAGTCCCCGGCGACTACGAACTCCTCGGGGGTGACCACGCCCTTCTCGAGGAACGCGCTCGTGGTGCGCGTGGTCATCAGGGACTCCGCCACGCCCTGTGTACTCGGTGGGAAAGGGCCGTGCGCGGGTGAGTCAACAGCGCGTATCGGGCACCCCATCCCATTTGAAAAGAAACGGAGAAGATGGAGGGGCGCGCGGCGGGAGGGAGCGATATCGGGGTTTGAAGTGACGATCGGTCGGGCATGCGCACCTTGTAGGCGGTGTGGACCTTGTGCTTGAGGGCGTCCATGGCTCCTCTCTGGTGGTCAGGGCGTCGGCGACAATGCCGAGGACCTCGGACTATCGGATAGGTAAAAGTTTTGGGCCTTTTGGTTTTCCCGGGAGATCGGGGTTTGCAGCATTTGATTCAAATTTCAGTCACAGCGTTCATAGACACGTAGCTAACCCTAATAATCACGGGCACGGACACCGTAGTGGAGACTGACGGAAGAAGGGCTCGTGAGAAATCGGGACATTTCGCATTTGCATTCATCATTTGAATCTCAATGACCACTCCCACGTTTCGGAGTGCTGCGTTGGCAACGACCTTTCGCAACCGATTTTTTCAAAAAGCCCACTTTCATTCCGCACCGATGAGCGCCGTGGCCTCCTCCCTGGCGCAGCGGGCGTCCCCCGCGGCCGCCGGTTCGCGCCCCGCCGGGCTCCACGCACCCCGCGCGGGCCATCGCGCCCGCCCCCGGTCCCTCCGTTCCAACGTCGTTCGCGCCGTCGTCGCCGATCCCGGTGCCGCCGCCGCCGGAAAAGGTTCCGATGGTGGATCAACTCGGAGCGTCGTGCAGCTCTTCCGCCGGCCGTTCCTCAGCGACGAGGCGGGCGCCACGCTGTGCCGCAAGGCCAACGCCAAGCCTGCGGTGAACGGCGCGATCGCATCCGTCGTCACCGAGCAGTGCTTCAACGTCGAGGTCACCTCCGCACTCACCGCCGACGAGATGAACACGCTCCAGTGGCTCCTGCGCGAAACCTTCGAGCCCGACCTCTTCACCGACGCCACCCAGCTCACCGGGGACTCTGTCGTCGAGGTGGGACCCAGACTGGCGTTCCAGTCGGCGTGGTCCACCAACGCGGTGTCCATCTGCCAGAACACCGGCCTCGGCAAGGTGACCCGCCTGGAGCGCTCCAGGCGGTACTCCCTCGTCGCAGCCGCCGGGAAAACGATCGACGAAAAGGCGAAGCTCGCCTTCGCCTCCCTCGTCCACGACCGCATGACCGAGTGCGTCTACGACTCCCCGCTCGCCACATTCGTCACGAACACCGTCCCCGAGGAGGTTTACACCGTCCCGGTCCTCGCGGAAGGCAGAGCGGCGCTGGAAAAGGTTGACAAAGAGATGGGACTCGCGTTCGACGAAGAAGACTTCGACTATTACCTCACACTCTTCCGCGACGATATCGGACGCGATCCAACCAACGTCGAACTCTTCGACATGGGCCAGAGCAACTCCGAACACTCCAGGCACTGGTTCTTCGGCGGTAACCTCATCGTCGACGGCGTGCCGCAGCCCAAGTCGCTTTTCAAGATGGTCAAAGAGACGATCGAAGGCGAACGAGGGCACAACTCGGTCATCGCGTTCAAGGACAACTCATCCGCCATCCGCGGCTTCGTCAACACCCCGCTGCGGCCCACGAGTGCGGGCGGGCCGTCCCCGTTGGCCCCAAGGCCCGTCGACCTCGACCTCTTACTCACCGCGGAGACGCACAACTTTCCGTCGGGGGTGGCGCCGTATCCCGGAGCCGAGACGGGCGCGGGCGGCCGCATGCGCGACACGCACGCCACCGGAATCGGTTCTTTGCTCACCGCTGGGACCGCCGGGTACTGCGTGGGTAACCTCCGCATCCCCGACAACGTCCAGCCGCACGAAGATGAAAAGTTTGAGTACCCGGGAAAC